>ERZ501011.98-NODE-98-length-27522-cov-12.399388_pt1 | contig 27522 bp, 18 predicted proteins | sample MGYA00248833_ERZ501011 | MGnify/ENA primary metagenome ERZ501011 (study PRJEB25958, sample SAMN03398530) | human skin metagenome | study: EMG produced TPA metagenomics assembly of the Human Skin Microbiome Metagenome (human skin metagenome) data set. | reverse complement strand
CGGGAGGCCGCGCGTGCGTCGGCCGCGGTCGCGCTGATGGGCGCGGTCAACGCCGTCGCCACACTGGCAGCGCTCGGCGTCGCCGCCCTGTGGTGGCTGCTGCACAGTCCGCGCGACCGACGCTGGTGGCGGTTCGGCGCCTGGACCGCCGCCGGCCTGACCCTGGCGTGCGCGTGGTGGCTCGTCCCGCTGCTGATCCTGTCGCGCGTGAGTCCGCCGTTCCTGGACTACATCGAGTCGTCCCGGGTCACCACGCAGTGGACCTCGCTCACCGAGGTGCTGCGCGGGGCGAGTTCGTGGACGCCGTTCGTGTCGCCGGAGCGCGTCGCCGGGGCGGTGCTCGTCACCCAGCCCGCCGCGGTGCTGGCGACCGGGACCATCGCGGCCGCGGGGCTCGCCGGATTGTGCATGCGGCACATGCCGTTCCGCGGCCGTCTCGTCGCGATCCTGGGCGTGGGCCTCGTCCTGATGTGCGTCGGCTACGCGGGTGAACTCGGGTCGCCGGTCGCCGAGCAGGTACGCGTCTTCCTCGACGGCTCCGGCGCCCCGCTGCGCAACATCCACAAGTTCGAGCCGCTGCTCCGCATCCCGCTGGTCCTCGGTGTCGCACATCTCCTGGCGCGGGTTCCGCTGCCGGGGAGTGCGAGTCGCCGGGAGACGCTCTCCGCCTTCGCCCAGCCCCAGCGGTCGCGACCGGTCGCCGCGACCATCGTCCTGCTCGTCGCCGTGATCGGCGCCGGGTCGTTGATGTGGACCGGTCAGCTCGCGCCGGACGGTACGTACCAGGCGATTCCACGCCACTGGCAGCAGACCGCCGACTGGCTGGCCGAGCACAGCGAACGCGACGACGGCGCCCCGCCCGCCCGCGCGCTGGTCGTCCCCGGCGCCCCGTTCGCCGACCAGCTCTGGGGGCTCACCCGCGACGAACCGCTGCAACCCCTGTCCGACACCCCGTGGGCGGTCCGCGACGCGATCCCGCTCACCCCGCCCGGCGCGATCCGCGCCCTCGACTCCGTACAACGGGAGATCGCCGCGGGCCGTGGCTCCCCCGGTCTCGCCGCCACCCTCGCCGGGCAGGGCATCGGATTCGTCGTCCTCCGAGCCGATCTCGACCCCGACACCTCGCGGTCGGCCCGCCCGCTGCTCGCGCAACAGGCACTCGACGAGTCGCCCGGGCTCCGTCGCGTCGCCGAGTTCGGTCCGCCGATCGGGCCACCCAGCGTCCGAGGAGTGGTGCGCGACAACGGACTACGGCCGCCGATGCCCGCGGTGCAGATCTACGCCGTCGGCGAACCGGGCGCGCCGACGACCGGCACCGGTCCGCGACTCGTCGACACCACCGGGCTCCCCCGCATTGCCGGCGGGCCCGAGGCGATCGCCGAACTGGCCGACGTCCGCGCACGCCAGGGACTTCCCCCGCTCGGACCCGTCGTGCTCGACGCCGACGCCCGCCGCGCCGGGATCGTCGACGGCCCGTTGATCGTGACCGACACACCCGCTGACCGGGAGACCGACTTCGGCCGCGTCGACGACCACAGTTCGGCGATCAGGTCGCCGTCGGACCCGCGTCGGACACAGAACGCCGTCGCCGACTACCCCGTCGACGGCCAACCACTGGTCCACGGGGAATGGTTGTTGGACAACGAGAGCGGCGAAGTCGAGGTGTCGACGTCGGGATCGGCGGCGGACGCGGTCCAGCCCGGGCAGACCTCGCCGGCCAACTCGGCGGCCGCGGCCTTCGACGGCAACCCGCAGAGCGCCTGGGTGAGCGGCGGATTGGAGACCGCGGTCGGACGATGGATGCGCATCGGTTTCACGACGCCGCGCACCGATCTCGCGGTGACCCTGACGACCGCGAAGGCGCTCGGACCCGACGTCACGAGTGCGCTGATCACCACCGAGGCGGGCAGCACGGTGGTCTCCGGTCTCGCTCCCGGCGAACCGGTCACCGTGACCGCCCCCAGCGGCCCCACCGGTTGGCTCCAGATCCGCGCGCTCCGCACCGACGACGGCACGGCGGGAAACCAATTCGCGCTCGGCGAGGTGACGGTCTCCGATCTGCGGACCGCGACGCCGTTGCGGATCCGCCACCGCGTGGTGTTGCCCGAACTCGAGGCCGGCACCGACGTGGCCCAGTGGCTGCTGTACCAGGAGCTGTCCGGGCGGGCGTCGTGCGTCTCCGACCCCGAGCGGCAGATGACCAGGTGCGCACCGGGTCTCGCACTCTCGCCGGAGACTTCGGCGGTGTTCGGGCGCGCACTCTCGGTGCCGTCGGATGTCACCGTCTCCCCCACCGCGATCCTGCGACCCCGACCCGGTGATGCTCTGGATCGGCTTCTCGCCGAGGACGACCGGGTCACGGCGCGCGGGCCCCGCCCGGTGACCGATCCTCGCGGCGGGCCCGCGGCTGCCGTCGACGGCGACCCCGGAACCTCCTGGACCGCACCGGAGATCCCGGACGAACGGCCATCCCCGGCGCGCGACGCTCGAACAGATGACGACGCAGCAGCCGACGAGAACACTCCCACCCTGGTCCTGGACCTCCCGCGCGAACAGCGGGTCGAGTCGCTGACGATCGCCGCCCCGCGGGGGTATCCCGCCGCGCCCACCGAGGTCGCGGTCGACCTCGGGACCGGTGAACAGATCCGCGACGTGGACGAGAACGGCGTCGTACAACTCGATCCCGCGGTCACCGACCGCGTCGAGATCACCATCCGCGCCCAGTCCGACCTGATCGACGTCAACAGCCTCGGATTCGCCAGTCCCGCATCACCGGGGATCGCCGAGGTGCAGGTGTTCCCGTCGCCGGCGACCGGTACGGACGCCGACCGGATCGTCGAGATCGGTTGCGACGCCGGGATCGGCCTGACCGCCGCGGGTCAGGTCGTCCGGATGTCGGTGCGCGCCCGCGCGTCCGACCTGCGTACCGGACAACCGTTGATCGGGCGCCCGTGCGGCGACGGCCGGCTCGTGCTGCCCGCCGGCCAGCAGGAGGTGTCGGTCAATCCCGGCGACGCCTTCACCGTCGACGCCGTCTCCCTGGTGAACGGTGATCCGGTCTCGGCGCCCGCGTCGACGTCCCCCGAGGTGACCGAGTGGTCGCCGGCGCGGCGAGCGGTGACGGTCGACGCCGGTGCGCAACGACTGCTCGTCGTGCCCGAGAGCACCAACCCGGGGTGGCAGGCGCACCTCGACGGCGCGCAGCTACGGCCGGTCGTCGTCGACGGGTGGCAACAGGGGTGGGTCGTCCCCGCCGGTGCAGGCGGAACCATCGAACTCACCTTCCGATTCGACTCGCTGTACCGGTGGGCGCTGGTGATCGGGCTCGCGCTGATGGCGCTGCTGCTCGTCGCCGCGTGGTGGCCGTCGGCGCGTCGCACCCGGGCCGGTGAACCCGTCGTGGTTCCGTCCGGGCGCAGCAACGTGCTCGCCGCGGGGGGTGCGGTGTTCGCCGCGGCGTGGCTGGTGTCCGGCTGGTGGGGACTCGCGGCCGCCGTCGTGGTCGGCACCCTCGCCGTGGCGATACCGCAGAAAGCCGGCGTCACAATCACATTCGTGGCGATGATGACCGCGACCATCGGGCTGGCGGCCGGCCCCTGGCACGCCTCGGGCGGGTACCACGGGTCGCAATGGTGGGTTCAGCTACCGGCGCTGGTGGCGGTGTCGATGACGGCGTGGCTGGTGTTCTGGTCGGCCGTCGACGACGGGCCTGACGACGACGGGCCTGACGACGACAAGGCGTCGGCCGCGTCGTGGCGCGAACGGTGGCGACGACGATTCTCACGGTTGCGCAACCAGTTCCGGGCCGGCTCTTCGATGAAGGCATAGCTGGCCGCAGCGACGCCGATCGACAGCCCGAGGGTGATCACGAGCACCAGGAGGGTGTCGCCGCTGAACGGCACGATGCCGAACAGCGGGAAGACCACTGCCAGTATCGCGACATGCCAGATGAAGATCCCGTACGACCACCTCCCGAGCGCGAGCATCACGCGTGAGGTGAGGATGCGGAACGGCCCGTCGTTGCAGACGAGCGGGGCGAGCAGCGCATATCCGCAGAGCGCGCCGAGAACCATCTTGGTGGCGAACTCGATCTCGGTGACCGCGCCGAGACCGGTCGGACCGGCGATCCTGGTGCATGCCAGCGCGTAGGCGACGACGAGGACGCCCAGCATGAGCGGGCGGTTCGCGCTGAGGCGGATCGTTCCCGCCATCCAGCGGCCCGTCCCCGACGTCCCGGATGCAGAACCCGATTCCGGTTCACGTTCGAGGACTCCGGCGATCTCGGCCAGGACCAGACCCGCGACGAACCACGGGAGGTGGCCGAACACCCAGTTCTTGGTCTCCACGCCGTCGGCCACGGGCAGCGAGGTGCCGACCCAGGCCCAGCCGAGGCTCAGCGCACCGAGGAGGACGAGCGCCGGCACCCGCGCCCGCAGACGGCTCCCGCGCAGCCGCAGGAGAGCGAAGCCGATGAGCGGCAGCAGTGCGTAGAAGGCGATCTCGACCGAGAGGCTCCACATCTGGGTCAGACCGGCGGTCAGTGTCAGCGGCACGAAGACCTGCGTGAGCGTGAGGTTCGCCAGCCAGACCTGCGCATCCGCTCCCTGCGCCTCGGGGAGCAGCAGGATCACCAGCGTCACCACGACCACGTAGGCCGGCCAGATCCGGACGACGCGATGGCGGAAGTACCGCGGCACCGACGGATGACCGGTCCCGCGATGCGCGGCGTCGACCCACGGTCGCCAGAGCAGAAAGCCGGAGAGCGCGAAGAACAAGGCGACCGCGAGGTCGAGACGACCGAGGACCGGTCCCAGCACGGGGATCTCGACCGCGCGGGTCTGGAAGGCCACGTGCGTGACCAGGACCCCGATCGCGGCGATGGCCCGCATGCCCTCGAGCTGCGGATAGAACCGCCGGGCGGTAGCCGTTGCGGGCTCGGCGGTGGCGGGGCTGGTGGGGCCGGGGTCGGTGCTGGTCATGCTGCTGACAGGGTAGCCGGGAGGCGTTGCGTACCCTCGCCACCATGTCCTCGCCGTCCTCGTCGCACCCGGAGCCCCATCGCTGGTCGACGGCGGACCTCGCGGGACCGACGCTGATCTTCGTCGGCGCGTTCCTGCTCGCGGTGACGATCGCGCTGCCCACCCTGCTCGTCGGCGGGTTCCGCACGATCCCGCTGAGCACCGACTTCACCACCGTCGCCACGGCCGACGACGCGACGATCTTCGACCGGTGCTCGCTGGAGACCCGGAGCGCCCGTACCGTCGGCGCCGACCTCGTCCGGCAGCAGCGCGTCGTGGCGGTGCAGCCGTCCGACGAACACCGGGTGACGCTGCAGGCCGGTACGTCGATCCAGGCCGAGAAGCTGCGCATCGACGATCGCGAGGTCGACCCCGGTGATCCGCGCCCCGGTGTCGATGCCGATGACCCGGCACAACCGTGCAACGAGGCGACCGTGAATGCCATCAAGGATCGGGTCACACTCGACCGGAAGAACGCGCTGCCCCGACTCGCCGCCCGCGGGGCGTCGGAGATCCAGTACGACAGCGGTCAGGCCGCGGTGCTCGTCCCGGACCGTCGCGGCGTCACCTATCTGCTGCCCTTCGACACGGCGACCGCCGACCGCGAGTTCTTCGACCCGATCACCCGCACCACCGTGCCGTTGGTCTACGACGGTGACACCGAGGTGCAGGGTCGCGACGTCGCACGGTTCCGCGCCGAGGTCCCTGACACCGACCTCGCCCGCGAAGCGCTGGGTCGACCGGTCGGCACGAATGTCTCGATCACGCGTCCGGCGTCGTGGTTCGGGTTCGGCGACTCGAGCCGGCCGTTGACCGCGAGCCTCCATCACCGGAGTTCGTGGGATCTCGCCGTCGACACCCGGACCGGCACCATTGTCGACGCCACGATCACCGTCGACGAGGCGTACCGCTTCCCCGACGGCATCCCCGGCGTCCCGGCCGGCTTCGAATTGCCGCATCTGCGTGCGACTTTCGGCTACGACGACGACACGCAGGCCCGGATGACGGACCTGGCCGACGATCTCGCGTCCCCGATCCTGATCTGGGGCCGGCTCGTACCCATCGGCACCGGGGTCCTCGGGGTCGTGGCTCTGCTGGCCGGGTTGATACTCACCAATCCGGCCTGGCTGCCCGCCCGGTTCCGGCGCCGGAGTGGCGCGGAAACCGTTGGCGGGCAACCGGAGTGACGGAGACCGGCGTCAGGAGGTCGACTCGGCGGCGAGCCTGCCGAGGGTGTCGTTCAGCTGGTGCTCGGTGACGAGCGGGAACTTGACCTTCTCGAGCAGCTTCTTGTCGGTGACCTTCGACCAGTCGTAGGTGTGGCGCACCAGCGTCTCGTTCGGACCCTGGGACTCCAACTCCCACAGCCATTCCCACCCGGGCGGCTCGGTGCCGGCGGGGGCGGTCTGCCATGCCAGCAGCTTGTCCTTGGCGTAACCGGTGACATGGTTGTCGGTCTTGTAGTCGCCGCCCATGTGGTCGCCCGACATGTTCATCGTGAACACGTCACCGACCTGCTGGATGCGATCGGCGTGGTCCACGCCGCGGATGAAACCCGAACCGTCGAGCGCCTGATGCCGTTCGGGATTGGAGAGGACGTCGAACACCGCGTCGACGGGCGCCTCGATCGTGCGTTGGACAGTGACCTGTGTGCTCTCGTTGTCGCTCATGACACAACACTGCCGAAACTTCGGGCACTCGGCAACGTCCGACCTCAACTCAGCGCGCGACCGCCCACGTCCCCAGCGCGGCGATCGTGGCGGCCACGGCCGCGGTGCCCGCGACCCCGACCACCGAGCCGGTGAGGGTGACGATGACCAGCACCTCGGCGCCCACGACCAACCAGGTGCCGAGTGCCACGCGCGTCCGGTCGCGCGCGATCGCCGACAGCAAGACGACCTGCAGGACGGCGAGCGCGGCGCCGATGTAGGCGAAGAGCCACAGGATCGGCACCAAGGCGTCGTAGCCGTCCCCGAAGACGAACGGGACGACCGGGCCCGCCGCGCCCGCCAGCACGGTCAGGACGACCCCGATCCCGGCGACCACCGTCACCGCCTGACGCAACGAGGCCGACGACCGTGCGGGGTCGGCGAGACGCGGATAGAAGACGACGCCGATCGCCTGCGGGAGCCAGAAGGCCACCTTCGTCGCGATCGCGCCGAGGGCGTACACCCCGACTTCCTCGGCGTCGAGGACCCGGGGCGAGAGCAGCAGGTCGATCGACGACGCGACGATCAACACCAACTGGACCTGCGACGCGCGGACCACGCTGAGCACCCCGGCGGCTCCCGACGGCGTCCGCCCCGGCCGTCCGGACCGTGACATCGACCAGACCACGAGCCAGACGACGGCCGCCGACGCGGCGGCACCCAGCGTCCCGGCCAGCAGCCCACCGGCCGGCCCGGCGCCGGCGGCGAATGCCCCGATCGTAGGCATCGATCGTGCGACTCCGACGACGGCCAGCACCCAGGACAGCGCTCGGAACTCGCCGCGCCCCTGCAGAATGCCCTGACCTGCGGCGATGAGCGCCAGCAGCGGCGCCGAGGCGAGTGCTGCGGCCGTCGTCGCGACGTCGGTGCGCAACAGCAGCGCGACCAGCGGGGTGGCGACGACGGTGAGTACGACGACCCAGCACGTCGTCACCACACCCAGCGCGCGGAGCCGTCCCTCGTCACCGCCGAGCACGACCTCCCGGGCGATGACGTTCTGCAGCGCCATCGCCGGCACGCCCAGCACGAGCATCGCCGACAGCAGCACCGCGAACTCGCCGTATTCGCTGACGTCGAGGAAGTGCGCACTCGCGACGAGGTGCACCACGTACATGCAGACGTTGGCCACCATCGACCCGATCGCCACCGACCCGACGGCGCCGACCGTGCCCGTCGTCCGACGCGTCTGCTGCATGGACCAAGTGTGCCGATCGCACCGCGGCGGTCTCGCGCGGGGCGGGCACGAGGTACGCGTGCCGGGTTTTGCACGGGCAGTCGGGCATAGGCAACGATGGGAAGGCTGTTGCCGAGCGCGGGTCCCCCCGATCGCGCGTGTCCACCGGACCGAGAGACCGTGATGTACGACGACAACCCCACCTACGACGCCGAGTCGACCGACATCGGTTCGCGCATCGACCCGGTGCTGGCCCGGAGCTGGCTGCTGGTCAACGGCTCCCACTACGCCAAGTTCGAGCCGGCCTCGCGTTCGCGCGCCGACATCGTCGTGCTGGACATCGAGGACGCGGTGGCTCCCAAGGACAAGGTCTCCGCGCGCGACAACGTGGTCCGTTGGCTCGGGCCGAAGGAGGGTACGGCCGGCCCCGGCGCCGGAGACTGGGTTCGCGTGAACGGATTCGGCACACCGTGGTGGGCCGATGATCTCGAGGCGCTGTCGCAGACCGCCGTCGGCGGGGTGATGCTGGCGATGGTCGAGTCCGTCGACCACGTCACCGAGACCGCCAAGCGACTGCCCGGCCTGCCGATCGTCGCGCTCGTGGAGACCGCGCGCGGACTGGAACGCATCAGTGAGATCGCGGCCACCAAGGGCACGTTCCGTCTCGCGTTCGGTATCGGGGATTTCCGCCGCGACACCGGCTTCGGCGAGAACCCGCAGACCCTGGCCTATGCCCGTTCGCGTTTCACGATCGCCGCGAAGGCCGCCCACCTGCCCAGCGCCATCGACGGCCCGACGGTCGGTTCCAGCGCGCTCAAGCTCAGTGAGGCGACCGCGGTCAGTGCCGAGTTCGGCATGACCGGCAAGATCTGCCTCACCCCGGGCCAGTGCGCGCAGGTCAACGAGGGACTGTCCCCCTCTCAGGACGAGATCACCTGGGCGCGCGAGTTCTTCGCCGAGTTCGAGCGCGACGGCGGCGAGATCCGCAACGGCTCCGACCTGCCGCGGATCGCGCGGGCGACCAAGATCCTGGACCTGGCCCGGTCGTACGGCATCACCGAGTCCGACTACGACGACGACCCGGTGCACGCCCCCGCACCCTCGGACACCCACCACTTCTGATCGGCTCGCCGCGGTGACTCCCAGACGACTGCTGCCGGTCCTGTACGGCACCGGTGTCGCTGCGGCCGCGGCGATCCTGGCACCGCTGCTGCCGGGCCTGATCGGGGCCGGCGACCGGTACCTGCTGTACCGCGATGCGGTGTCCACGCCGCGCACCCATGTCACGGACACCACGCTCGGGATCGGTGACCTGCCGCCCCGCGCCGTGCCGCAGGACTGGTTCCTCGCGATGGTGAGCACCGTCGTCGACGGCGGGATCGTCGTGCTGGCGGTCCTCGCCGCCTCCCTGGTGTGCGCGGGCGTCGGGTACGGACGTCTGGCAGCTCGCCTGGTCCCGGGCGCCGGGCGCACCGGTGCCGCGGCGGCCACGCTCGTCGGGGTGTGGAATCCGTTTGTCGCCGAACGTCTTCTCCAGGGCCACTGGAGCCTGCTGGCGGGTTATGCGGCACTGGGGTGGATTCTCGTCGCGGTTCTGGATCTGCGGGAACGCCCGGACGCCGTCCGGTTCTCACAACTGGGCGGACTGTTCGCGGTCGCAGGCTTGACCCCCACTGGTTCTGTCCTCGCCGCAATCACTCTGGCAACGGCGCTCGTGGCCCGTCCGATCGGTCTGCGACCCACGATGGCCGTCGTTGCGCTCTGGCTCCTCAGCACACTGCCGTGGTTGCTGACGGCTTCCATCTCCGACGCCCCGACCACGTCCGCGGCCGCCGGGGTGGAGGCATTCGGTCTGCGGTCCGAGCCGTGGCTCGGCCCCGTGGGTACGGCCCTGTCGCTGGGCGGGATCTGGAACGCCGACGCGGTGCCGGCGAGCCGGACCATCGGGTGGGCCGCGGTGGCCACCCTCGGCCTGCTCCTCGTCGTCGCGGTCGGCGCCGGTCACCTGTGGCGGCGTCGCGCGGAGTCGGACCCGCTGGTGCGCGCCATCGCCATCCTCGCGGCGGTGACCGCGTTCTTGTTGGTGCTGAGCACTTTCGGACCGGTCCGCACCGGCCTGGGGTTCGTCGTCGAGCACGTCGGTGGCGGCGGACTCCTGCGCGATACGCAGAAGTTCGCCGCACTTCTCGTCCCGGCGGTCGCGGTGTGTGTGGCAGCGGCCGTGGCAGCGGCGAGGCGCCGGGTCCCGTCTGGTTTCGCGTACGCCGCGGTCGCACTGCTCGCGGTCGCGCCGCTCCCCGACCTGGCGTGGGGGGTCGGCGGTGCGGTGCGCACGGTCGACTATCCCGACGAGTGGCGGCAGGTCGCCGAGATCGTGCCGCCGGACCGGGGTTCGGTGGCCCTGTGGCCTCCCGGCACGGTGCGTGAGTACCCCTTCGCGCGCGATCCGTCGCTCGATCCCGCCGCACGGATGCTGCGGGCGCCGGTCGTCGAATCCGGCGAACTCCGAGTGGACGGCGAGGTGATCGACCCGGCCGGGGAGCATGCCGCAGCGGTGACGCGGGTGCTGGAGTCCGGTGGGTCACCGGCCGCGCTCGCCGAGCTCGGCGTCGGGTGGGTGCTGGTCGAGAACGGTTCTCCGCCTGGCCAACTCGCGGACGCCGGACGGCTCGTGTTCGACGGCCCGGATCTGAGGTTGTATCAGGTGGGCGACGCGGCGGATCGCTCCGCCGACGCCACCGACCGTGCGATCGCCCTCGGCGCGCACCTCGTATGGGCCGCGCTGCTCATCACCGGCCTCGTCGGTCTCGGCGTCGGTGTGATCAGCGGCGCGAGTCGGACAGCACGGCGTCGAACGTCGCCATGAACCCGTCGCAGGTCGCCGACCACGAGTAGCGGCTGGCCGTGGTCTGCGCGTTCCGGCCGAGTCGATGCGCCTCGTCCGGGTTGTCGATGAGTTTCCTTGTTGCGCTGGCCAGTTCGTCGACACCGTCGACGAGGAGCCCGGTGCGCCCGTCGTCGATGGAGTCGGCGAGTCCGGCGGCACTGCGGTAACCGATCGTCGGGACACCGTGCTGGGCGGCTTCGACGACCGCGAGGCCCCATCCCTCCTTACGCGACGGCATGAGGTGGACCCGGGCCCGGGCGAGCAGTTCGTGCTTGCGGCGTTCGTCGACGTGGCCGTGGAAGGTGACCGCGTCGGTCACCGCGAGTTCGGCTGCTGCACGGTGCAATTCGTCCGACCACCAGCCACCGCCGATGACATCGAGACGGGCGTCGACACCGTCGCGACGCAGCCGGGCGAGTACGGTCAACGCGTCCTCGACCTGCTTGTGGGGCACCAGCCGCGACAGTACGCAGAGTCGTACCGGCACACCGGGAGTCGACGCCCCGGTGCGCGCGGGCGCCTCGATACCGTGAGGTACCGGATCGATCCCGTTGCGCACGACCGCGATCCGCCCGGCATCGACCCCCAGCGCGACGAGTTCGGACTTCGACGGCGTCGAGACCGTGACGTATCGGTTGCGCCGATGGACGCGCGGCGAGACCCGCGACTCGAGGAACCACCCGATGTGGCCGAGCAGACGGCCGGCGACCGGCCACTGCTCGCGATGACAGTGATGGACGAGGACGACCGTCGGAGCCGGTGAGACGAGCGCCGAGAAGAACGGGACACCGTTCTGGGTGTCCACGACGACGTCGGGGCGGCACCCCGACAGCGGGCCGAACCCGAGCCGGCCCGCGACGATGGTTGCGAGCATGAGCGGATACACGCTGATCCGTCCGCCGGCGCGGAAGAACCGCATGCCGTCCCGGTGCTCGTGGCGCAGCGACCCCGGGTACGCGGACGTGAGGAAGGTGACGTTCGCGCCGCGTCGAGCCAGTTCGGCGCCCACCCGTTCCAGGTAGGTCTCGCTGCCGCCGCCCTGAGGGTGGCGGGTGTCCCGCCAGCACAGGAGCAGGATGTTCGACGGTGTGCGCATGTTGTCCGTCAGCCTACCGACCAGGCCATGAGCGCCGGAATCCGCCGCGCGACCGCCCGGTGAGGAACCTGTCGCCGAGACACCCCACTAGAGTGACCCGACGATGACGACTTCACTTCCCGGCGGCGCGCGGATGGCCCGGCTCGCCACCCTGCGACGCGCCGCGGGACTGCTGAACGACTTCCGCTACGAACAATCCGATCCCGCGCGCTTCTACGGCGCGCTCGCCGGCGACACCGCGGACATGGTCGAGGCGTTCGTCCCCGACATGGGCGGATCGGTGGTCCTCGACGTGGGCGGCGGTCCCGGATACTTCGCCGACGCCTTCCGGGCCCGCGGCGCGCACTACGTCTCCGTCGAACCCGATCCCACCGAGATGCACGCCGGTGGGCTCGAGCATCGCGGATCGGTCCGCGGCTCCGGCCAGGCCCTGCCCTTCGCCGACGGATGCGTCGACGTCTGCCTGTCGTCGAACGTCGTCGAGCACACACCGACGCCGTGGGAGATGGCCGACGAGATGCTGCGGGTGACGCGTCCCGGCGGCGTCGTCATCATCAGCTACACACTGTGGTGGGGACCGTTCGGTGGTCACGAGATGGGCCTGACGCACTATCTCGGCGGCCATCGGGCGGCCCGGCTGTACACCCGACGCCACGGTCATCCACCCAAGAACCTGTACGGCACATCGCTGTTCGCGGTCTCCGCCGCCGACGGGCTGCGCTGGGCCCGATCCGCGACCGGAACCGGGCGCGCCGACCTCGTCGCGGCATTCCCCCGCTACATCCCGCGCTGGATGTGGTGGGTCATGCGCGTGCCGGTGCTCCGGGACGTCCTCGGCACCAACTTGGTGCTCGTCCTGCGTCGACTTTGAAGTGCTCGGAGTCCGGTTGCGTCTGGCTGAGCCCACTGCTGGTTGAGCCGGGACTGAGCGAAGCGAAGCCCCGAGTCGAAGCCACCTCCGCACCCAGCGGCCTGAACTACTCGGCGGCGAGGTCCGCGGTGCAGTTGAGGGTGCCGCCCTGACTGGTGGCGGCGGCCAGCTGTTCACCGTCGGCGAGGATGGCGCACGACACCGGTCCGCGGATCACGATGGCCGACATGCTCGCGCGGGTTCCCTCGAGCTGCACCCGCTGGGACCACGGCGAGCCGATCGCCGGGATCACCGTCGGCGATCCCTGGCCGCGGGTGAACGTCAGCGCGACGACGTCCCCGTTGCCGGTCAGCTGGTAGGTGATGGTCCCGGAGCGCTGCGTCGTCGTCGTGGTCGACGTCGTCTCCTCGGTGGTCGGGGTGCTCGACGACGTCGTCTCGCTCGTCGTCGCCGGATCACTCGATTCGGTGGTCGACGATGACGCCGCGCTGGTGGAGTCGCCGTCGCCGGAGCGGGTGACCAGCACGACGACGAGACCCAGGACCACGAGTGCGATCAGGGCGACCAGCGCCAGCCCGATGGTCCGGCCCTTCGACCCGGAACCGCGGGGCGGTTCACCACCGGCCGGCGCGTCGTAGGGCGAGGCACCGTAGGGCGACCCGCCGGTGTACTGGGGGTCGCCATACTGGGGTTCGGTGTAGGGACCCGGATACGGCTGTCCCGGCTGATGCGGTTCGGTGTACGGACCCGGATAGGGCTGACCGGCCTGGTGCGGTTCCGTGTAGGGACCCGGATACGGCTGCCCGGGCTGCTGCTCGGTGTAGGCCTGCGACGGCGGTGCCGACGGGTCGAAGTCCGGATCGAACTGACGGGTCTCCGGCGGATCGTTCCGCGGATCGTTGGGATCGCCCTCTGGTGGTCGGGTCATGCGGACGATTCTGTCATCCCGGACCGATCCCCGACCCGACCACCACGAACCTGCGTCAGATGTCGGCGATCGCCTCGAGCGGTCCGGTGCGCGCCGCGCGGACGGCCGGCCACAACGCGGCCAGCACCCCGACCACCGCCGACGCGATCAGCGTGATCGCGATGAGCGACCACGGGATCACCGGCGCGCCCAGGCCCCACTCGGCGAGCGTGCGGACCAACGCGACGCCGATGACGGTCCCGAGGAGCACACCCAGCACTGCGCCGAAGATCGAGATCAGCACCGATTCGAGGTAGATCGAGCGTCGCACCTGGGCTCGGATCATGCCGATCGCCCGCAACATCCCGATCTCGCGTTTGCGTTCGACCACCGACAGCGCAAGCGTGTTGATGATGCCGAGGACGGCGATCAGCAGTGCCAGCCCGAGCATCGCGTACAGCGTGCCGAGCATCTGATCGATCTGCGACGAGATCTGGCCCTTGAACTGATCCCGGTCCTGGATCTGCACCGTCAGGTAGTCCGACGTCGCATTCTCCAGATCGGTGCGCAGGGTCTCGAGGTCGGTGCCCGGCGCGGCGTTCACGAAGAGCGTGACATTGACCCGCGCGAAGGGCGGGACCAGCTTCTCGTAGACGTCCGGACCCACGACCCACGGCTGCAGCGCCTCGTTGTCCGCGTAGACGCCGGCGATCGGGACCTGGACCTGCTCGCCCGTCGCGGAGGTGAACGTGACCACGTCGCCACGCTGCCAGCCGTTCGCCTTGCCGGTCCGCTCGCTGATCAGCATCCCGTCAGCGGGCAGATCCGACGACGCGCCGTCCTGCATGTCCATCACGGTCACGCTGTTCAGCGGACCGCCGAGCGCCGAGAACCCGGTCTCCGACTTGTCCTCGACCTTGGCCTGGACGATGCCGAACGACACCACCTCGGCGACGCCGGGCACACCGTCGATCGCCCCGGTCACCGCGGGCGGCAGCGGCGACTGGTTGGTTCCGGCCACGATGTAGTCGGCCGTGATGCCGGCGTCGACGGCGTCGTCGACCGTGCCCTTGAACGACTGTCCGAGGGTGCCGATGATCGCGACCAGCATCAGCCCGAGGGTGAGCGCGAACGCCGTCGCGGCCGAACGCCGCGGGTTGCGGACCGCGTTGGTCCGGGCGAGGCGCCCGATCATGCCGAAGGGCGCACCGATGACCCGGCCGAGCACGCTGACGAACGGACGCGCGATCGCCGGGCCGATGAGGACGGCCGACAGGACCGCGCCCGCGGCGCCGGCACCCACCGTGATCGCCGGGCCGGCACCTTCACCCATCGCGCCGACCACGATCGCGACGATCGACGCGACACCGATGACCGCGCCGATGATCGTGCGGTTGCGCAACGAGGCCGACCCCTCGGCGGCCGATGCGCGCATCGCCTCCACGGGCGGCACCCGGGCGGCTCGCGCCGCCGGCACCCAGGCACTGACCATCGTCACCACGACGCCGACCAGGATGCCGGCGAGGATGGCATCCGGACCGATCGCCAACTCACCGTCCGGCAGGCCCGACGTCGCACTGGTGATGGCCTTCAAGGCGGCCGCCAGCCCGATGCCGATGGCGAGACCGAGCGCGCCGCCGAGGACACCGACGACGAAGGCCTCGAACAGCACCGAGCGCGAGACCTGGCGCTGGCTCGCGCCGACCGCCCGGAGCAGCGCGAACTCCCGATTCCGCTGCGCGACGATCATCGAGAAGGTGTTGTAGATGATGAACGTGCCGACGACCAGACCGATCGCGGCGAACGCCAGCAGGATGTACTGGAAGATCTGCAGGAACTCGTTGACCTGCGCCTTCTGGTCCTCGCGGACCTGGTCGCCGGTGCGGACGTCGTAGAGATCGGCGTCGGCGCCGAGCGCGGAGATGATCCGTTCCTGCAACTGTTCCGGGGTGACCCCGGCGACGGCCGACATGTCGACGACGCCGACGTGCTCACCGTCGGTGAACAGGCGGGCCGACGTCGCGGCGTCGAACTGGGCGTTCACGTAACCACCCGTCGAGCTGGGCGCGTCGACGAGGCCGACGACGGTGACCTCGAGCGGCTCCGAGTTGCCCTGCCCGACGACGATCTTCGTCTTCGACCCGACCTTCAGCCCCGCGGCCTCGGCCGCCGAGGTGTTCAAGACGATCTCGCCGGCGTTCTCGGGGCCGCGTCCACCCGGCAGAATCCGCGACTCGTCCGGGTCCAGCGCCTCCGCCGGCGGGATGTAGGTGCTGCCCACGCTCGGGGCGCCACCGGTCTGGATGGCCTTGCCGTCGGAGTCGGCGACCGTGACCAGGCCGTTGTTGTTGACGACGAGTTTGTCGATGCCGAACTGGGCACGCTGGTCGCGGAGCTGGTCCACGATCGTGTTCGGCACACCCGGCGACTGCCGGTCGGCCGGGGTCACCTCGACCGCGACACCCTGCGCCGCACTGTCGAAGATGTCGTTGAAGGCCTTCGAGATGGACCCGGTGAACACGATGGACCCGGCCACGAACGAGGTGCCGAGGACGATCGAGAAGAGGGTGAGGAACAGCCGGAGCTTGTGGGCGCGCAGGTTCCGTAGCGAGACCCGGCGCATCACCGTGGAGGACGCCACGGCTCAGAGCGCTTCGGCGGTGTCGGGCGCAGGAACGTTGTCGAGGTTCTTCATGACCTCGAAGACATCGTCGGCCGACGGCCGGGACAGCTCCTGCACGATCTGGCCGTCGGCCAGGAACACCACTCGATCGGCGTACGACGCCGCGCGCGGATCGTGGGTCACGATGACGACGGTCTGCTTGAACTCGTCGGTCGCCGCCCGCAGGATCGACAGCACCTCGCCCGAGGAGCGGGAGTCCAGGTTGCCCGTCGGCTCGTCGCCGAAGATGATCGACGGCTTGCCGATCAGCGCACGGGCACAGGCCACGCGCTGCTGCTGACCACCGGACAGTTCACTCGGCAGATGTCCGAGCCGGTCGGTGATCCCGAGCCGGGCCACCACGGCGTCGAACCACTCGGTGTCGACGGTGCGGCCGGCGATGTCGACCGGCAGTGTGATGTTCTCCTTGGCCGTCAGCGTCGGCACGAGGTTGAACGCCTGGAACACGAAGCCGATGCGGTCGCGACGCAGCATCGTCATCGCCTTGTCCGACAACGCGGTGAGATCGGTGTCGCCGATGAACACCTTGCCGTCGCTCGCGACGTCGAGACCGGCGAGGCAGTGCATCAGGGTGGATTTGCCCGACCCCGACGGCCCCATGATGGCGGTGAACTCGCCCTCCCGGAACGAGATGGAGACGCTCTTCAGGGCCTCGACGGCGGTGTCGCCGACGCCGTACCGCTTGGAAAGGTTGTCTGCCCCGGCAGCAACCGCGTGCTTCGGCGTCCCAAAATCATCGCCACCGTCGTCTCGAGCGGCCACATCAGTCGTCGTCATGCCCTCAACGGTGCCAAATCCTGCGCCGGTTGGCCATCAGGTAACACCCTGACCCCACCCTGACGGCAGTGACGTTGGGCACTGCTGCGGCCTCTACTTCGGGATCTGGACCTCGAACGAGTGGAGGCGGTTGGGCGATCCGGCGTTGTCCGACACCACGAGAAGGGTGCGGGTACGGGTCTTCGCGAACGGGTTGTCGGGATGCCAGTTACCCCAGGCGAGTCCCGACATGTTGCCGGTGAGCAGGTGCGGCGTCGCGGTGGTCGAGAAGATGCGGCGCTTGGTCATCGCCTTCTCGCGTCCGCTCAGCTTCTTCTTGTTCGTCACCGAGGTGGCGCCCCGGGTCGTCGTCCAGAAGATGTTCGACAGCTTGCCCGGGCCACGTTCGAGCACGAGGAAGTCCGTCGAGTTGATGGCCAGCACATCGGCGGCCACCTTGTTGGCGTCGGTGCGATAGACGAACTCGCGATTGGTCTTGCCGAAGGTCAGCAGACGGGCCGATCGTGCGGCGTCCTGCCGGAGTCCGCCGGCGGTCAGGACGCTGACCTGACCCTGGGGTCCGACGGCCACGCCGGTGAGTCCGCGCTGGCCTGCCAGACCCGACTTCGACGACGGGCGCCACACCGACGGGAGCGGCAGGTCGCGGATGACCTGTCCGATGGGCCCGATCTGCCGGACGAACTGGTTGTTGCCGCCGCTGACGACGGTGTAACCGCCCGCGGACTGGCGGATGCCCTCGAACTGGGCCTGTCCGGGCAGCAACGGGAGGAACCACGGGCCGAGGACCGTGCCGCCGCCGTTGATCCGCGGCTGCCCGGTGAAGGACGCGGTGACGGAGGTGTACCCGATCGACGCCGTGAAGAAGCGTGCCGGGAGCACGTCCTCGGCGATCATCACGTAGTTGCCGTTACCGGTCCGATCGATGCCGGAGATCCGGTTGACGGTGGGAAGCCCGTTCCCGATCGTCGTCGAATCCGTGAAGAACGCCGTGACCCCGGCCCCGGAAGACGGTGTCGCCGAAGCCGGTTGGACCGCGACCGACGACGCCAGTCCCAGCACGCAGGCAGCGGCGACCGAGGCGCCCCACAGACGTAGTTTCATGAGGGGCACGATACCTCAACCGTCACTTCAGACCCATCCGTACGTTCAGCCCCGGAACCGCGCAGCAAGGCCGCGTCAGGCCAGGCGCTGCTTCAGACCGTCGAGCTCGTCGCGCAACGAGCTCGGCAGCTTCTCGCCGACGAAGTCGAACAGCTCCTCGATGGACGGGATCTCCTCGCGCCACTCGTCGGGATTGAAGGCGAGCGCCTCCGCGACGTCCTCCGCAGGCACGTCCAGACCACTGACGTCGATCGACTCCGGCTTCGCGACGATGCCGATGGGGGTCTCGACACCCTCGGCCTCACCCTCGATGCGCTCGATGATCCACTTCAGCACGCGGCTGTTCTCGCCGAATCCGGGCCACAGGAAGCGCTTGTCGTCGCCCCGACGGAACCAGTTGACGTAGAACACCTTCGGCAGCTTCGACTCGTCGGCGTTCTTGCCGATGTTCACCCAGTGCTGCAGGTAGTCCCCGACGTGGTAGCCCATGAACGGCAGCATCGCCATCGGGTCGCGGCGCACGGTGCCGACCTTGCCCTCGGCCGCGGCGGTCTGCTCGGAGCCGACGGTGGCGCCCATGAAGACACCGGTCTGCCAGTCGCGGGCCTCGGTCACCAGCGGCACCGTGGTCTTGCGGCGGCCGCCGAACAGGATCGCCGAGATCGGCACGCCCTTCGGGTCATCCCACTCGTCGGCCAGCGACGGGCACTGCGAGATCGGGGTGCAGTAGCGCGAATTCGGGTGCGCAGCCTTGTGATCGGACTCCGGCGTCCAGTCGTTGCCGAGCCAGTCGGTGAGGTGCGCGGGCGCCGGGCCGTCGATGTCCTCCCACCAGATGTCGCCGTCGTCGGTGCGAGCGACGTTGGTGTAGAGGGTGTTTCCGGCCTCGATGGTCTTCATCGCGTTCGGGTTCGAGTCGTAGCTGGTGCCGGGAGCGACACCGAAGAAACCGAATTCGGGGTTGATCGCGTAGAGACGCCCGTCCTCGCCGAAGCGCATCCAGGCGATGTCGTCGCCCACGGTCTCGGCCTTCCAGCCGGGGATCGTCGGCTGGAGCATCGCGAGGTTGGTCTTGCCACAGGCACTCGGGAACGCCGCGGCGATGTAGTACACCTTGTTCGCCGGGCTGGTCAGCTTGAGGATCAGCATGTGCTCGGCCATCCACCCCTCGTCGCGGGCGATGACCGAGGCGATGCGCAGGGCGTAGCACTTCTTGCCGAGCAGCGCGTTGCCGCCGTAACCCGATCCGAACGACCAGATCTCGCGGGTCTCGGGGAAGTGGGTGATGTACTTCTCGGTGTTGCAGGGCCACGGCACGTCGGCCTGGCCGTCCTCGAGGGGCGCACCGACGGAGTGCAGCGCCTTCACGAAGAAGCCGTCCTCGCCCAGGATCTCCAGGACGCGGGGGCCGACGCGGGTCATGATCTTCATCGACAGCACGACGTACTCGGAGTCGGTGATCTCGACACCGAGCTTGGGATCGTCGGAGTCCAGCGGGCCCATGCAGAACGGGATGACGAACATCGTGCGGCCGCGCATGCTGCCGCGGTAGAGCTCGGTCATCGTCGAACGCATCTCGGCGGGATCGACCCAGTTGTTGGTCGGGCCGGCGTCCTCTTCCTTCTCCGAGCAGATGTAGGTCCGCGACTCCACGCGGGCCACGTCGGCGGGGTCGGAGTTGGCGAGGAAGGAGTTCGGCTTCTTCTCCTCGTTCAGCTTCACCAGGGTGCCGGCCTGCACGAGGTCGGCGGTCAGGCGCTCCCACTCCTCGTCACTGCCGTCGGACCACACCACCCGGTCGGGCTGGGTCAGCTCGGCGACCTCGGCCACCCAGGCCAGCAGTCCCGCGTGCTTCGTCGGAGCGCTACTCGGGTCCAGTCCGGGAATGGTGGCTGCGGTCATCGTTGGGGCCTCCTCCGAGGTGGTGGCCGCTTGAATGGCCACCTGTCAGGTCGTCTCGCGGTCAAGGATACGTCCACCGAGCGGGCGCTAGGTCACGGGGTTCGCCAGGTGCGGTCTATCCCACACCCGACGGACAGGTGACGAAAGTCCCTGGTGATCGCGCGCGCTCGGTCTCGGCGCGGAGCAGACCGGGTCGGGCGCCGGTCACGTGTCAGCCGATTCGTCCCGATCCGCCGGAGATCCACTGGCCGGTATCCGGGTCGAGAACCGCGGAACGGAACTCGCCGTCCGCACCGATCTCGGTGATCTTGTCGACCTGCCCGTCCCGATCGCTGTCCGTGTACACCGTAAACCCGTCGGGCCCGTTGCGGGTGAGCGAATCGTTGATGCCGTCGTTGTCGGTGTCCACCTCGGCGGGTCCGAGATCCCAGATCCGGCCGTCGTCGTGCATCCACAGGTGATCGTCGAGATCGTCGGACGCCGGTGTCTCGTGCAGTGCGGCCACCGAGTCGACCGAGTGCGGGTCGGCGCCCTCGGCCGCGCCGAACGGCGAGGCCTCCTCCGGGCGGGCCGGGTCCGGAAGGTCGTCGGGGAACATCGGGTCCATCGAGATCACTGCTTCCCGTCGTCGTGGCCGGCCCGGGCGACCCCGGCCGTTCCGTCGTCATGCCCTCGGTCACCCCGACGTCCCGCCGGATCATCGGATTCCTCACCCGGGTCGTCGGTGCGGGAGGCGTCCGCCCAGAGCGATTCCGACCGCGCCACCAACTCACGGCGGATCTCCGCCGCGCGCTCGCGACGGGTTCGAGCGTCGCGGACCCCGACCCCGCTGCGCAGTCGGCGGATCTCCTCGTCGAGGCGCGCGACGTCGGCCGCCACCTCTCGGTTCCGGCGTTCGTGCGCCCGGGCGATCTGGCCGGCGATCCGGGTCTCGGCCGCGGTGACGCGCAGGGCGAGCTGGTGATCGAGTGTCGCCCGCGCCTCGGCGAGGAGCTCGGCGGTGCGTGCCTCGCGATCGGAACGCTCCGCAGCACTGCGCCGGACACGGATCACCCACGCCGCGACCGCGACTCCGAGGATCAGGGCGAGCGGCATGCTGACCCACTGCAACGTCTGGACCGACTCCATCGGTGCGACGACGAGGCGTCCCACACCCAGACCGGTCGAGGCCCCGAGGACGACCACCAACGCGTCTTCGGCGCCTGCGCGCCGCGCCCGGCCGCTCGACCGCTCGGTGTGGAGGGGTACCGCGGGCCAGTTCTCGTCGGCCGACGGCTCCGCGTCCAGGCCCACCAGGGCGGTCGACCGGACCGCGTCGACGCGCTCGTCGGCGCGACGACGGACGCCGTCGGCGAGGGCGGCCCAGCCGGTACGGACCCAGGCGCCGTACGCAGAATTCGCGGCGGGAGCGTGGCCGGCGGCGGACGCCGCCAGATCGCGCACCCCGGCGTGCAGTTCCGCCGACGTCTGCGAACGGACGCGCGCGAGTCCGGCGCGTACCGCCGCCAACCGGTCCGGGCGTCCGCGGTCACGTGCGGCGACCAGTTCGCGACGCGTGGCCAGGAGATCGTCGACGGCAGCCTGTGCGGACGCCGCTTCGTCGACGCCGCCCGTCGGCGCGCCGAGGAGATGCTCGACCGCCCCGAGGCCCGCCGCGAGCCTTGCCCGCTCGGCGCGGAGCACGCCCGGCGCGTCAGTCGTCTCACGCAGCCACTCCACGAGGGCGTCGATCCCCGACTCGTCCACCGCACCCTCGAGGGCCGCGACCGACGACACCCCGAACAACGGCAGCGTCGCGAACGGGTCGAGGACGGCCCGGTGGGCGCGCACGGTCCGCGGCCACTCCCAGAACGCGTCGATCTTCGTGCACACGATCGCCACGATCCCGACCTGCGCGCGCATCTGCTCGACGAGGAGACGTTCCTCCTCACCGACCGACGACGACGGGTCGACGACCACGACCGCCGCACCGGCCGACGCACGCGAGCGCCCGCCGCGGGCGACGATGTCGAGGTCCGGGGCGAGCGCCCGGCAGGCCTCGACCAGCGTGCGGACGCCCACCCCGTCGGTCCCGACGACCAGCACGTCGGTGCCCGCGTCGACCCCGACGGCGTCGAAGCCGGTCAGCTCCCGCGCGGCGGCGAGTGCCGTGTCGGTCATGCGCCCGCTCCTGCCCCGGCCAGAAGTCGCTCGGCACCGGCGCGGTCGACGCCCGCCGCGGCCGCCTCCTCCAACCGGGCACGCAACTCGACCTCACGCCACTGTCGAATCCGGTCGACCCGCTCCCCGATCGGTCCCGCGAGATCAGGAACGCCGCTGGCGTCGCGGAGCGCCCGGCTCAGGGCCTCGGCGTTCGCGGCCACGGCGGAACGGGACTCGATGAGCGCGAGCGCGGTGTCGATGCCGAAGGCGTCGAGCCGGCGCAGCAACCCCTGCCGCATCAGCCGTTCGTCGGAACCCGGACGTCCCACGAGGAATCGGCCGGCCATCGACGGCATGCCGACGCCCGCGGCCGCCATCGTCGCCAGCGCGGCGAACTCGGCATCGTCGAGGTCGGCGCAGGCCAGCAACTGCGAGACCGGGTACACCGGCGTGTCCAGACGCCCTGCACACGACGCCGCCACCGCGACCGCCGCATCCCAGTCGCCGTGCGTGTCGGCCTTCCCGAGCACCACGAGCAGCCGGTCGGCCGGGAGGGACGCGAAGAGTTCGCGGTCGGCGCGCCGCGGCGGCCCCGCCAGGACCAGAATCCACAGATCGGTGTCGGCGGCCCCCTGCTCGTCCTCACCGGGCCCGATCACGGTGAGCGACAGTCGTTCTCGCAGCGCACGGGCCATCGTGTCCCGACCGGTCCCGGGCCGGCCGACGACCTGGACGTGCAACGGACGGAGGAAACGCCGGCCCGCGCCGGCCAGGACGGGCACGAGCGGCGACACCGGGTCGACGAGGTCGACGAGTCGTCCCTGCTCGGCGGCCGTCCACAACTCGCTCCCGGCGGGCACGCCACGCCGGCCACCGTTCACCGGTGCCCCCACCCCAGCCTCCTCGCCATCCGACCCCTGCGCCTCCCACGACCCGCGTCCACCGCACCGCCACCCCGGGCATCGGCGCACGTGAACCGCGACAGGGCCGAGAATAATCGGGATCCGGGCGAACGGCGGAGACAGCTCCACATCCCCTCGCGGGGCCGGACGGGTCCGCGTCCGCACCGCTGCCGTCCGGGCCGCCGTTCCCCCGCGACTTCGCCGCAACGACACGATGCGCAACGATGGACGCGTGAACAACAGCCCCGACAGGTCCCGGTTGTACCCCCGCGTGACGAGCTTCCGCTTCCGCCGCGGCACGCTGACGACCGGTCAGCAGCGCAACTGGGAGACCCTGTGGCCGGTGCTGGGCCGCGACCTCGAGATCGGGCCGGAGCGGGTCCCCGAGCCGCAACTCGACCTCACCGAACTGTTCGGGCGCGAGGCCCCGAAGGTCCTCGAGATCGGCAGCGGTACCGGCATCTCGACCGCCGCGATGGCCGAGGCCGAACCGGATGTCGACGTCGTGGCCGTCGAGGTCTACAAGCCGGGCCTGGCCCAGCTCCTCGGCCTCGTCGACCGCAACGGCCTGACCAACGTCCGCCTGATCCGCGGCGACGCGGCCATCGTCCTCACCGAGCTCATCCCGTCGTCGAGCCTCACCGGTGTGCGGCTGTTCTTCCCCGACCCGTGGCCCAAATCGCGTCACCACAAGCGACGCTTCGTCCAGACCGGCACACTGGAACTGATCGCGGACCGGCTCGTCCCGGGCGGGGTGCTGCACATCGCGACCGATCACGCCGGTTATGCGGAGTGGATCGCGGAGGCGCTCGCCACCCAGGACGCCGACCGCCCCCACGTCGTGCAGTTGACGCGGGAGTCGCCGATCTCGCTGCAGCGGCCGACGACGAAGTTCGAGGGACGCGCGGAGCGCGAGGGCCGCTACGTCAGCGAGTTCGTCTACACGCGGCCCATCCCGCCGGCCACCTCGACCGGCGACACCCCGACGGGAGCCCGCCATGAGTGACCACAGCCCGACCGGCTTCGCCGACACCATCTCCGGCCAGACGGGGACGCGCCGCATGCTGCTGGTGTGGGACGCACCCAACATGGACATGGGCCTCGGCGCCCTGCTCGGCGGACGCCCCACCGCCGCGCACCGTCCCCGGTTCGACGCCCTGGGCCGGTGGCTGCTGCAGCGGACCGCAGATGTGTCCGCTCTCACCGACGGAGGCGGCGCGGTCGAGCCCGAGGCCACCGTGTTCACCAACATCGCCCCTGGTAGCGCCGACGTCGTCCGGCCGTGGGTGGACGCTCTCCGTAATGTCGGTTTCGCCGTGTTCGCCAAGCCGAAGCTGTCCGACGACAGCGACGTCGACTCCGACATGCTCGACCACATCGAACTTCGCAGGCACACTGTTGGACTAGCCGGCGTGATCGTGGCGTCCGCCGACGGTCAGGCATTCCGCGAACCGCTGCTCGAGGTGGTCGGCGACGGGGTGCCCGTCACCGTCATCGGGTTCCGCGAGCACGCCAGCTGGGCACTGAGCACCGAAGAACTGGAGTTCATCGATCTCGAGGACATCCCCGGCGTGTTCCGCGAGCCGCTGCCACGCATCGGCCTGGACTCCCTGCCGGACGAGGGCGCCTGGCTCACACCCTTCCGCCCGCTCAGCGCACTGTTGCGCTGACCTGCGGCGTCGCGGCCCTGCCGGGGTCGTCGGGCGGCGGTCCGCGACCCGGCATCCGACGCCGATGCGGGTGTGCCCGCGCGTGACCCCGAGGCCCACGCCTCAGGGATCACTCAGGCAACACTGTCAGGATCTTTCGGGAAACTGACAGAATCGCCACCGGCGCCCCGAGACGACGGCGCCGAACAGGCCTGACCAGTCGTACACGAAAGGACATCGCGTGTTCCGGTTCATCGGCACATTCGTCTACCGAATGCGCTTCCTCGTCATCGCGGTGCTCATCGCGATGATGGCCGGACTCGGGCTGTACGGTCTCGATCTCGGCAAGCACCTCAGTCAGAGCGGCTGGTTCGATCCGACGTCGGAGTCCGACACCGGTGCGCGCTACGCCGACCAGGCGCTGGGGCGCGACCACACGTCCGACATCATCCTGCTGGTCACCCCGCCGGAGGGCACCCGCGTCGACGACAAGGCGTTCGGCGCGAAGGTCGAGACGTTCGTCGAGGACCTCATCGCGACGCACCCCGACATCGTCGGACGCGCCGATCCCGGTCTGTACGACCCGTTCCTCGTCCAGCCCGCGCAGAGCACGCTGCAGGAGCGGCTGTTCACCGAGGACGGCAGACACGCCTTCATCAGCATCGGCGTCGCCGGCAACGACGACACGACGGTCCTCAACAACTACAAGACCATCGAACCGTTCTTCGAGGACATCCCCGAACGCTTCGATCTACCCGGTACGACCTTCGAACTCGCCGGCCTGCAACCGGTCGCCGGATCGATGGCCGAGGGCATGGACAAGGACATCCACCGCGCCGAGGTCCTCGCGCTGCCGCTGGTGGCGATCATGCTGTTCTTCGTGTTCGGCGGCGTCGTCGCCGCCTGCCTGCCCGTCCTCATCGGTGGTCTGACCATCGCCGGTTCGCTGGGCATCATGAAGATCCTCGCGCTCACCACCGAGCTCAACATCTTCGCGCAGTCGGTGGTCACGCTGATCGGTCTCGGCATCGCGATCGACTACGGCCTGTTCATCGTGTCGCGTTTCCGCGAAGAACTCGGTGAAGGCTATTCGACCAAGGCCGCGGTCCGAAGAACCGTGATGACCGCCGGTCAGACGGTGGTCTTCTCCGCGACGATCATCGTCGCCGCCCTGGCATGTCTGCTGATCATGCCGCAGGGATTCCTCAAATCCGTCGCCTACGGCGCGATCGCATCGGTGTCCCTCGCCGCGATCCTGTCGATCACCGTCCTCCCGGCGATCCTGGGCATCCTCGGACCCCGCGTGAACATGCTGTCGATCAGCACGGTCATGAAGTACACCGCGGTCCCGCTGGCCCGCCGCTTCTCCGGCGAGGAACGCGCAGCGGCCATCGAGAACCGGTTCAGCGGTCGCATGAAGACCAGCCAGGAAGTCGAGAACGGCTTCTGGGGCCGACTCGCGACGTGGGTGATGAAGCACCCGGTCAAGACCGCGGTCCCGACTGTGCTCCTCTTGCTCGCGCTGATCATCCCGTTCGGCAGCATCCAGTTCGGCGGGATCAGCGAGAAGTTCCTGCCGCCGGACAACCCCAACCGGGTCGCGCAGGAGAAGTTCGACGAATACTTCCCGAGCGAGCGAACCGAGGCCATCAAGCTCGTCATCATCTACGACGAGTCGAGCCAGGCCGACCAGAACAAGCTCGACGCCATCGCGCAACGCGCCGACGCGGTCCCCGGCTTCACCAACAAGTTCAGCGACGCCGACAAGTCCGACTTCGGGTCGTTCGACGCCGAGCGGTACCCGAACGTGGGCGTCTACCAGGTGTCGGCCGGTCTCCAGGACCGGAACACCGCCGCCCAGGCGATCGAGCAATTACGCGCGATCGACACCGAGGGCCTCACGATGTACGTCTCGGGTACCCCGGCCCTCACCCAGGACTCGATCGACGCGCTGATGCAACGGCTCCCGCTGATGGCGGTCATGCTCGTCCTCATCACCGGCCTGCTGATGTTCCTGCAGTTCGGTTCGATCGTCCTGCCGATCAAGGCCGCGCTCATGACGGCCTTGGGTCTCGGTGCCACGCTCGGCATCCTGACGTGGATCTTCGTCGACGGTCACGGCGCCGAGCTGGCCAACTTCACCCCCGGCCCGCTGTTCGCAGCGGTGCTCGTGCTGATCATCGCCATCGTGTTCGGCCTCTCGACCGACTACGAGGTGTTCCTGCTCTCCCGCATGGTCGAGGCCAGACAGAAGGGCGCGAGCACCACCGAGGCGATCCGCAGCGGCACCGCGCACACCGGCGGCATCATCACCGCGGCCGCCGCGATCCTGGTCGTGGTCACCGGCGCGTTCAGCCTGTCCGAGATCGTGATGATGAAGTACATCGCGTTCGGCATGATCGCCGCGCTGATCCTGGACGCCACGGTGATCCGCATGTTGCTCGTCCCGTCGGTGATGAAGCTGCTCGGGGACGACTGCTGGTGGGCACCGCGGTGGATGCGCGTGGTCCAGCGCAAGATCGGCCTCGGCGAGACCGTCCTCGACGACGAACCCGACGAACAGCGCGACGCCGGTGCCGGCGCCCGTCCGATGAGTGCGGGCACCGTGGTGGCCGAGGCGCCGACCTCGGTGATGGCCGCGGCACGCAGACAACCGGTCGCCGCCGGAGCGGTTCCCGCCCGGGGTCGTGTCCCGGCCGCCGTC
>ERZ501011.96-NODE-96-length-27789-cov-8.447537_pt1 | contig 27789 bp, 25 predicted proteins | sample MGYA00248833_ERZ501011 | MGnify/ENA primary metagenome ERZ501011 (study PRJEB25958, sample SAMN03398530) | human skin metagenome | study: EMG produced TPA metagenomics assembly of the Human Skin Microbiome Metagenome (human skin metagenome) data set. | reverse complement strand
GGGCGTCTGGCCGGCGCAGACGTCGCCCGGAATGGTGGCGAAGCCGAGGTAGGCGGGCGCCTCCGCGATGGCGGGCTTTGTCGTGTCGTAGAAGGCGACCATCTGCAGCCCGTCGCAGCCGCCGGCCTCCCGCCTTTTGACGAAGACGACACGGTTATCGTCGCCGCCGGCCGGCAGCCAGCCGCGCGCTTCAAAATCGGCGACGTAGGCCTCGGCCAGGGCGCCGATCTGTCCCAGCGGCGCGGTGATGCAGAAGGCGCGACCGGCCAGGTTGTTCAGCCCGCCGCAGTCCGCCGACGCCTGGGCGCCGGACAGGATCGGCGTGTCGGTCGCTGGCGCGCCGGTCGCCGCAGCGACAGGCGCGGTCGGGGCGTGCGGCTCCTGCGCGAATGCAGGCGCGGAGGCGATTGCCGTCAGGCAAGCGGCGACGATCAGGCTCTTCATCATCGTTAAAGCTCCACGCCCAGGTGGCGCGCCACCTGGAAGATGTCCTTGTCGCCGCGGCCCGACATCAGCAGCACCACGTCGCCGCCCTTTCCGACCTCGCGCGCCACCTCGGCGGTCCGAGCCAGCGCATGGGCGGGCTCCAGCGCCGGGATGATGCCCTCCAGCCGTGAACACAGCTGAAACGCCTCCAGCGCCTCGGCGTCGGTGGCCGAGCGGTATTCGGCGCGGCCGATGTCGTGCAGCCAGGCGTGCTCGGGCCCGATGCCCGGATAATCCAGACCGGCCGAGATCGAGTGACCCTCGACGATCTGGCCATGCTCGTCCTGCAGCAGATAGGTGCGGTTGCCGTGCAGCACGCCCGGCCGTCCGCCCTTGAGGCTGGCTGCGTGGGCGGGCGTGTCCAGGCCGTGGCCGGCCGCCTCGACGCCGATCAGACGCACGCCCTCGTCGTCCACAAAGGGGTGGAATGCGCCGATGGCGTTCGACCCGCCGCCGATGCAGGCGACCACCGCCTCCGGCAGCTTGCCCATCTGGGCCTTCGACTGGACCTTGATCTCCTTACCGATCACGGACTGGAAGTCGCGCACCATGGCCGGATAGGGGTGCGGGCCCGCCGCCGTGCCGATGATGTAGTAGGTGTCGGCGACATTGGTGACCCAGTCGCGCATCGCCTCGTTCATGGCGTCCTTCAGCGTCGCCGCCCCCGCCGTGACAGGGAACACCTCGGCGCCCAGAAGGCGCATGCGGAAGACGTTGGGCTGCTGCCGCTCCACGTCCACCGCGCCCATGTAGACGGTGCAGGGCAGGTCGAAGCGCGCGCTGACGGTGGCCGAGGCCACGCCGTGCTGACCCGCGCCGGTCTCGGCGATGATGCGGGTCTTGCCCATCCTGCGGGCCAGCAGGATCTGGCCCATGCAGTTGTTGATCTTGTGCGCGCCAGTGTGGTTCAGGTCCTCGCGCTTCAGCCAGACGTTGGCCCCGCCGAAATGCTCGGTCAGCCGCTCGGCGAAATAGAGCGGGCTTTCGCGCCCCACATAGTGGGTCAGATAGCCGTCCAGCTCGGCCTGAAAGCCGGGGTCCGCCTTGGCTTCGGCATAGGCCTGATCCAGCTCGTGGATCAGCGGCATCAGGGTTTCGGCGACGAACTGGCCGCCATAGGGACCAAAGCGACCCTTCGCGTCCGGCCAAGCGTAGGTGTTGGGGAGTATGGCGTTCACAGGCAGCATCCTGGCGCGAGCAGGCGTCCGAATTACGACCGGCGCACAGCCTGCAGAAAGGCCGCGATCCGGGCCGCGTCCTTAACACCCGGCGCGCTCTCCACGCCAGAGGAGACGTCCGCCATGGGCGCGCCCGTCAGAGCCAGCGCCTCCGCCACGTTGTCGGGGTTCAGCCCGCCCGCCAGAAACCACCGCTTCTTGAACGCGCGGTCGGAAAGCAGTGACCAGTCGAAGCTGCGCCCCACCCCGCCGGGCAGGACCGACCCCTCCGGCGGCTTGGCGTCGAACATCAGATGATCGACGTGCGGCTCCCACTCCTCCGCCGCGTCGAGGTCTTCGGACGTTCGGATCGGCAAAGCCTTGATCACGCCCGCCCCGGTCAGCGCGCGCACAGCGGCCAGGCGTTCCGGCGTCTCGCGCCCATGCAGCTGCACGAGGTCCGGCTTCAGCGTGCGCCCGATCGTCTCCAGCAAGGCGTCGTCCGGATCGACCACCACCGCCACGATCCGCGCTTTCCCGCGCGCCGGCTGGAACAACTCGCCCGCCACATCCGGCGCGATGTGTCGAGGGCTCTTTGGAAAGATCACCGCGCCGACGAAGTCCGCACCGCCATCGATCGCAGCGGCGAGCGTGTCCGCCGTGGTCAGGCCGCAGATCTTGATCGCCGGGGTCATGGCGGATGCAGGTGTGCCCGACGGGCCGTCCGGTCAAGCCGGCTCGACGAAGATCGAGGCGATCTCGTCCGGCGTCAGCAGCCGCCAGGCGCCGGGGGCGAGATCGGCCGGAAGCGTCAGCCCGCCCAGCCGTTCCCGGTGCAGCGCTTCCACATGGTTGCCGACGGCGGCGAACATGCGGCGCACTTGGTGGTAGCGGCCCTCGGTCACCGTCAGCAGCGCCTCGGTGGGGGAGACCACCTCCAGCCGGGCCGGCGCCAAGGGTTTGCTTTCGCCTTCCAGCATCAGCTCGCCCGAGGCGAACAGCGTGTCCTCGCCCCCCTCCAGCGGGCGGGCCAGAGTCGCGCGATAGACTTTGGCGACGTGACGCTTGGGGCTGATGACGCGGTGCAGCAGATCGCCGTCGTCGGTCAGCAGCAGCAGGCCCGTGGTCTGCTTGTCGAGCCGTCCGATGGTGGAGACCGCCGGGTCGCGCCGGCGCCAGCGGTCGGGCAGGACGTCATAGACCAGCGCCCCATCCTCCTTGTGCGAACAGGTCATGCCCAGCGGCTTGTTCAGCAGGATGACCAGGCCCGGCGCGGGATCGAGCGGCTCGCCATCGATCTCCATGCGCGTGGACAAGTCGGGCGTGATCGGAATGCGCCGCGACACGTCGGCCACGTCCTCACCGTCCAGCACCACGCCGCCTGCGCGCGCCAGCCGGGCGATCTCGGCCCTCGAGCCGTAGCCCATGGAGCCCAGCAGCTTGTCGATCCGGGCGGTCGGGGTCTTCTTCATGCGCTACCGCCCTTCGGGCTAAGTGAGCGCGGGTTCACTTCACCGCCTCGAACACCTTGTAGCCGCCTTGGTCCGCAACCGGACGCACGCGCGCGAAGGCGGCGTTCAACTCGGCCTCGTAGGGCAGGTGCCGATTGGCGACCAGCCACAGCACCCCGCCCTTCCTCAGCATCTCGGCCGCCTTGCGGATAAAGGCTTGCCCCAGCCGCCGGTCCTCGGCGCCGCCGTCGTGGAAGGGCGGATTGCTGACCACGAAGTCGTAGTCGCCGTTGGTCGCCAGCGTGCGCACGTCGGTCCACTGAACCTTGGCGCGGGCGTCCTCGATGTTGCGGCGCGCCGCCTGGATCGCGCGCCGGTCGATGTCGACCAGCTTGAGCGAAACGACCTTCGGCGAGCGCAGGATCACAGTAGCCAGAGCGCCGTAGCCGCAGCCCAGGTCCGCGCCCTTGCCCTTCAGCGCGGGCAAGTGTTGCGCCAGCAGGGCCGAGCCCGCGTCGACGCGGTCCCAGGCGAAAATCCCCGGCTGCGACCAGGCCTCCAGTCCGGGCACAAGCTGCTGCGCGCCCGCAGCGATCGCCTCGTCCACCCCGATCACGACGTCCGGGCGCAGGGCGATGCAACGCCTGTGGTGCGCCTTGGCGGTCTCGGCGACCTCGAGCCCGAAAGCCTTCAGCTCCTTGGCCAGGCGCGAGCCGCCCTTGGCCTTGGGCGCCATGACGTCCAGCCGCCCGCCGACCTTGAGCGCTCTCAGCGCCATGGCCAGGGTGTAGCGCCGCTCCAGCACGCCCGGCGGCGCATAGACCGTCACGTCGTCGACCGAGCCCGGCTCCATGGCCTCCAGCGCCGCCGATTCCGGGATCAGCGGCGAGGTCTGGATCGCATCGGCGGGCGGGTCGAACACCGCCGGCGGGCGGCCATATAGAAGCGTGGTCATGCGCGGCTCCTTAGCTCGCGCGCCCCGAATCGCCAAAAAGGCCGCCTCTGGCCTTTCGACGCGTCCCGCTGTATGAGGCGCCCGCCTCCCGAACCGTCGCTTCTTTATTCACGCGGCCCGCCCGGACCTCCTGGTCCGCTCGCCGGCCGCCTCGCACGTCTGATCCTGAAATGAACCTGCGCAACGTCGCCATCATCGCCCACGTCGACCACGGCAAGACCACGCTCGTCGACCAGCTTCTCGCCCAGTCCGGCGTGTTCCGCGCCAATGAGGCGACGACCGAACGCGCCATGGACTCCAACGACCAGGAGCGCGAGCGCGGCATCACCATCTTAGCCAAGGCCACTTCGGTGGTCTGGAACGGCAAGGCGGGCGAGACCCGCATCAACATCATCGACACCCCCGGCCACGCCGACTTCGGCGGCGAGGTCGAGCGCATCCTGGGCATGGTGGACGGCTGCGTCATCCTGGTGGACGCCGAAGAGGGCGTGATGCCCCAGACCAAGTTCGTGCTGACCAAGGCGCTGAAGATGGGCCTGCGCCCCATCCTGTGCATCAACAAGGTCGACCGCGCCCACGCCGATCCGGACCGCGTGCACCTTGAGACCATTGAACTGTTCGAGGCAATCGGCGCGACGCCCGAGCAGCTCGACTTCCCGCACATCTACGCCTCGGGCCGTAACGGCTGGGCCACGCTGGACATGAGCCAGCCGTCGGACACCCTGGCCCCGCTGTTCGACCTGATCGTCGACCACGTGCCGCCGCCGCCGGTCGCCGAGAACAAGGACAAGCCGTTCCGCATCCTGAACGTGCTGATCGAGTCCGATCCCTTCCTCGGTCGCATCCTCACCGGCCGGATCGAAAGCGGCAGGGCCGTGCCGGGCATGCCGATCAAGGCGCTGGACCGCGACGGCAAGCAGATCGAGCAGGGCCGCATCACCAAGGTGCTGGCCTTCCGCGGCCTGAAGCGCCAGCCGCTGGACGAGGGCTCGGAAGCGGGCGACATCGTCGCCATCGCCGGCATGTCCAAGGCCACCGTCGCCGACACCCTGTGCGCGCTGGAGGTCACCGAGCCGCTGGACGCCCAGCCGATCGACCCGCCGACCATCTCCATGACCGTGGGCGTGAACGACAGTCCGCTGGCGGGCCGCGAAGGCGACAAGGTGCAGTCGCGCGTGATCCGCGACCGCCTGCTGAAGGAGGCCGAGGCCAACGTCGCCATCCGTGTCACCCAGACACCGGGCGCCGACGCCTATGAGGTCGCCGGCCGCGGCGAACTGCAGCTGGGCGTGCTGGTCGAGAACATGCGCCGCGAAGGCTTCGAGCTGTCGATCAGCCGGCCGCGCGTGGTTTATCAGACGGGTGAGAACGGCGAGCGGCTGGAGCCGATCGAGGACGTCATGATCGACGTCGACGACGAATACACCGGCGTGGTGATCGAAAAGCTGTCCACCCGCCGCGCCGAGCTCAAGGACATGGGTCCGTCGGGCGCCGGCAAGACCCGTATCCAGTTGATGTGCCCTTCGCGGGCGCTGATCGGCTATCAGGGCGAGTTCCTGACCGACACGCGCGGTTCGGGCGTGCTGAACCGCGTGTTCAGCCACTATGAGCCGCACAAGGGTCCGATCGAAGGCCGTCTCAAGGGCGTTCTGGTCTCGAACTCGGACGGCGACACCGCCGCCTTCGCCCTGTGGAACCTGGAGGATCGCGGCGTCATGTTCGTGGGCGCCGGCGAAAAGACCTACCAGGGCATGATCATCGGCGAGAACAGTCGCTCGGACGACCTCGACGTCAACCCGATCAAGGGCAAGCAGCTGACCAACGTCCGCGCCGCCGGCAAGGACGAGGCCGTGCGTCTGACCCCGCCGCGCCGCCCGTCGCTGGAGCAGGCCATCGCCTATATCGAGGAGGACGAGCTGGTCGAGGTCACGCCCAAGTCGATCCGCCTGCGCAAGGAGGTCCTGAACCCATCCTTCCGCAAGAAGCGCGTCCGCGCCGACTGATTTGCTCTTGGAATGGGGCGAGACGCGCGCTAAGTCTCGCCCTGTCTCCCACTCAAACGCAGCCTGTCGGGCCGGTCGCCCGGTGATCTCGCGCCTTGAGCACGCATGACGGTCGGCCGCCGTGGCCGGCGCACCATGCCGGGCGGCGACGGCTTTCCTGCATTTCGGCCCCGGGGATCGGCCCCGATCCGGCCTGGAGGCGAAGGAAAGACGGATCAGGACACGCCCGGCGTCTCCCCTCGCCCGGCGGCGTCGCCCCACAGAACGGTTAGGTTTCCATGAGAGACTTCAAGGGCATGAAGCGTCAGCGCGGACGCAACAGGAAGCCCGGCGGCGCCAACAACGCCAACAACGCCAATCCGAACCGTTCGTGGGACTCGCAGGGGCCTGAGAACATCAAGGTCCGCGGCAATGCGCAGACCGTGTACGAGCGCTATCAGCAGCTGGCGCGCGACGCCTCGTCCTCCGGCGACCGGGTGCTGGCCGAAAACTACCAGCAGCACGCCGAACACTATTATCGCGTGCTGCGGGCGCTGCAGCCGCAAAAATCCTTCTCGGACATCGCCGCGCGCGAGCTGTCGCACCAGGGCTTCGACATCGACTTCGAAGACGAGTCGGGCGCTCAGGCCGCGGCCTTCATCGCCGCCCAGCAGGCCGCCGAAAAGGCCGAGGCCGACCGGGCCGAGCAGCAGCGTCAACGCGAGGAACGCGCCGAGCAGCAGCGCCGTGACCGCGAGGAACGCCCCCGTCAGGAGCGCGTCGAACGCTCCGACCGTGACAGCGACGAGGGCGAGGCTCGCGCCGAAGGCGAAGGCGGCGGTCGTCGCGAAAGCCGCCGCGAGCGCTGGGAGCGCCGGCGCGAGGAGCGCACCCGCCGCTTTGAGGCGCAGTCGTCGGGAGACATCGAGACCGAGGCCCAGCCCTCCGCCGATACGGCCGAAGCAGAACCGGCGGTCGGCCTGGAGGCGCCGGCCGAAGCGACGCCGCCGTCAGAGTCGATGGATGTTGCAGCGGCCCCGCAGGACGCGGAACCGCCTGCGCAACGGCCGGCCCGTCGCGCACGCACGCCGCGCACGATGGTGGAGGACGAGCCCGCTGCAGGCTTGCCGAGCTTTCTGACCCGCTCCACCCGCACGGAAGCCTCGGAAGAGGCCGGGGAAGAAGCGCCTCGCCGCCGCACGACCCGGCGCAAGCCCGAACCCGCCCCGCACTCCGAAGAGCCGGAAACAACCTAGCCGAGAAAATTCACCGCCCAGCAACTCTCCACCGGCATGATCCCGCCGAACCGGGGGATGGTGCATGGAACAGGCGGTGTTGGTCGGAGCCTTGGCGCTCGCCGTGGCGACGGCGGGCTGCGCGATGGCGTGGAGGTCTCGCGGCGGGGCGGAACGTCTGCTGCGAGAGAACGAGACGCTGGAGCAACGGGTGCGGGAACGCACGCGCGCGCTGGATCAGGCGCTGGAGCTGTCTCGCGCCCAGGCGCTTAGGCTTTCCGAAGCCAGCCAGTCCAAGTCCGACTTCCTCAACGGCCTGGGCCATGAACTCAGAACGCCGCTCAACGCCGTGATTGGCTTCGCCGAACTGATCCGAATGAATGGGGCGGCCGAGCCGCTGACCCGTCGGCAGGATCAGGCCGTGCATCAGATTCTGTGCGCCGGCGCCGAACTGCGGGACCTGGTCGACCAGGTGACGGCCTTCGCCCGCCTTCAGGCGGGACGCGTGTCCCTGTCGATAGAGCGTGTGGATCCGCAGGTCCTTCTGCGTCAGGTCTGCGACCGTCTGGCGTCGCTGGCGCAAGCCAGAGGCGTCACCCTGGACCTTCCCACGCCCGAGGCCGGGATTTGCGTCGCCGCCGATCGCGGGCGCCTGCACGAGACGCTGACGACGCTGATCAGCCACGCGATCCGCCGAAGCTCGTCGGACGGCGTGGTTTCGATCGCGCTCCAGGCCAAAGACGACGCCGAACTCGTCGTGCGGGTGTCGGACGCGGCGGGATCGCCGACGTCGGCGGAGTTGGAGACGCTGTTCAAGCCGTTTGAAACCTTCGGCGACCCCGCCCTGCATCGGAGCGAAGCCATGAACCTGACGCTGGCGCGGGGACTGGTCGAGGCGATGGGCGGCCGACTGACCGCTACGGCGGGCGCCGACGGTCTGGACCTCGTCATGACCCTGGCGCGAGCGGCTCGGCGGGACATGCCGGTCGTCGCCGCGCCGGACAGGCCGCTCCCGCCGGCGACCCTGCTGTACGTCGAGGACAATCCATCCAACATCGCCCTGATGCGCCAGGTGATCACGGCCCTGGGGCCTCTGGCGCTGCATGTGGCCGAGACGGGTCCGGAAGGCCTGACCTTGGCGCGCGACCTGCGGCCGGACGTGGTGATCCTGGACATCAACCTGCCCGGCATGGACGGGATCGAGGTGAAGGCGCGGCTGGACGGCGATCCCCTGACCCGCGACATCCCTGTTATCGCCCTGTCCGCCGGGGCCCTTCCGGATGATCTCGCAAAGGTCGGGGCCTCCGGCTTCTCCACCTACCTCGCCAAGCCGCTGCATGTCCCGGCCCTGGCCCAGGCGCTGGAGCGGGCTCTCGCCGAGGCTGCGGAAGACTCGATGGGCGAACAGATGCGGGCGACCGCCTCGGCCTGCGCGTAGGCGGTGGGCGAACACCGCCCTTGACGCAGCCCCGTTGTTCCGGGTCAACACGGGTCTTGTTCTGCAAGGAGCCGCCGCTTGCGTCTCGTCCGCCCTCGATCCATCGTCGCCTCCCTGCTCATCCTGGCCGCCGCGGGTTGCGCAACGCCGCCCCCCGCCACGCCGCCGGTCGGGGAGGCGGCTCCAGCGCCGGCCCTCTCCGGCTGGCGCGCCGAGGCCAGCGCCGCCGATCAGGACCGCCATGACCGTCTGGGCGAGGCCTGGACACGGGCCCTGGATCAGGCCCGCCGCCTGCCGGGATCGGGCGACCTGACGCGCGTGGGCGAGTTGATAGCGCCGGATGCGGCGCGGCCGGGCGTGGTGCCGCCGCCGGGCGCCTATCGCTGTCGAACGGTGAAGCTGGGATCCCAGTCGGAGACGGCCGGCGAAGAGGCCGGGTTGGGCTATGTGGTCTATGGCTGGTTCGCCTGCCGCATCGAGCAGACCCCAGAGGGCTTGCGCTTCATCAAGCTCACGGGATCGCAGCGCCCGTCCGGCCGGCTCTTCGCCGACACCGACCGGCGCATGATTCTTCTGGGAGCGATGGCGCTTGGCGGCGAGACGACCTCTCCCGCCTACGGGCAGTCCGCCGACCGAGACATGCTGGCGGTGCTGGAGCGGATCGGCGAACGGCGCTGGCGGCTGGTCACGCCCTGGCCGCAGGCGGAATCGACTCTCGACCTCATTGAACTGGTTCCGGCCGCCTGAGGCGCGTTGCGGCGGCGAAGGCGATGGCTTAATCGCCCGCCATGAGCACCGACACCCCTGACGACGCCACCGCCCGCCCGCTCGCCCGCAACCCCCGCGGCTTCGGCGACAAGCGCGGACCGGACCTGCTGGCCGAGCGGCGCATCGTGGCCGAGGTGTCGCGCGTCTACCAACGCTGGGGCTTTGAGGCGCTGGAGACGCCGGCGTTCGAATACGCCGACGCCTTGGGCAAGTTCCTGCCGGACGCCGACCGTCCCAACGAGGGGGTGTTCGCGTTGCAGGACGACGCGGGCTCGGACACGCCCGGCGACTGGATGGCGCTGCGCTATGACCACACCGCGCCTCTGGCCCGGTTCGCGGCGCAGAACTGGGAGACCCTGCCCAAGCCTTTCCGCCGCTATGCCTACGGGCCGGTCTGGCGCAACGAAAAGCCCGGCCCCGGCCGCTTCCGTGAGTTCTGGCAGTGCGACGCCGACACCGTGGGCTCCGACCGGCCGGAAGCCGACGCCGAGATCATCGCCATGGCGGGCGAAGGCCTTCGCGCGGCCGGGCTTGGGGCCGGCCAGGCGGTGATCCGCGTCTCCAACCGCAAGCTGTTCGACGGCCTGTTCGACGCCGGAGGCGTGTCCGATCCGGCGCAGCGGCTGACCGCCTTGCGCGCCGTGGACAAGTTCGACCGCCTGGGCTGGGAGGGGGTCGCGGCCCTGCTTGGCGAGGGGCGGCTGGACGAGTCCGGCGACTATACCAGGGGCGCCCGCCTGCCCGTCTCGGTCGCGGATGCGATCCAAAGCTTTCTGGCCTCGGCCTCGAACCCTGATCTCACGCGCGCCGAGACGCTGCAGGCGGTCGCGAACTGCGGGGCCCCGCTGGGCGCCGCCGGCGAGACGGCCCTTGCGGAACTCTCCGCCATCGACGAGGCGCTGAAGGCCATGCGGGTCGAAGAGGCGGCGGTGCGTTTCGATCCGACCATTGTGCGCGGGCTGGAATACTACACCGGCGCGGTGTTCGAGGCCGAACTTCTGCTGGAGACCACGGACGACAGGGGGCGGCCGGTGCGGTTCGGCTCCATCGGCGGGGGCGGTCGCTATGACGACCTGGTGGCCCGCTTCACCGGCCAGAGCCTGCCAGCGACGGGCTTTTCGTTCGGCGTGTCGCGCCTCGCGGCCGCCTTGCGCGCCGCAGGCCACGGTGCGGCGGGCGCGACGCGGGGGCCGGTGGTGGTGATCGCCTTTTCGGACGCCGACACGCCCCATTATCTGTCGGCCGTCGCCGAACTGCGCGCCGCCGGCGTCGCGGCCGAACTCTACCTGGGTCGGGCGGGCATGAAGGCGCAGATGAAATACGCCGATCGCCGGGGCGCACCCGCCGCCGTGCTGCTGGGCGGCGACGAGATCGCCCAGGGGCTGGTCACGATCAAGGACCTGGACGCGGGTCGCGCTGCGGCCCGAGGCATCGCGGACAACGAGGCTTGGAAGGCCGAACGTCCCGGCCAGCAAACCGTCCCACGCGACCAGCTCGCCGCCGTCATCCAGGCTATTCTCGAATAGGCTTCGATAACGAGACAGGCTGGAGAGGTGTTTTCGACGTTTTTTCGAAGAAACCCTGTCGAGGCGGCGAGGCGGCGTTGACTTGGACCCAGTTAAGGCGTCATTTGGTCTCACTCGAGAAGCCAGACGCAAACGCGGTGCTTCTTGAAGGCGTTTCGGGGAGGAAACGTCCGCTCAGCAAGAGCGCAAAGAGCCCGCTGCGATGTATCCCCCGCAGCGGGCTTTTTCGCGTCTGAAGCTCTGGAGTCTCGTTACGGGCATGAAAAAGGCCGCCTCGCGGGAAGCGAAGCGGCCTTGTCGACGAGGTTCGTGCGCCTAGGGTTCAGGCGGCTTCCTTCTGGCGCGAAGGATGGAAGAACAGCGCCTGGCTGATCGCCGCCTTCACCGTCTCGGGCTGGAACGGCTTGGTGATCAGGAAGGTCGGCTCCGGACGCTCGCCCGTCAGCAGGCGCTCGGGGAAGGCGGTGATGAAGATCACGGGCACGTCGATGCTCTTCAGGATGTCCTTGACCGCATCGATGCCGGACGATCCGTCAGCCAGCTGGATGTCCGCCAGCACCAGACCCGGACGGTGACGCGAAACCGCATCCACCGCTTCGTCGTGGGTCGTGGCCGTGCCGGTGACCCGGTGGCCCAGCTCCCGCACGAGACTTTCGATGTCCGCCGAGATGATCGCCTCGTCCTCGATGATCAGCACGTCGGTCGCGAGCTCGGCGTCGATGTCGGACTGGGCGTCCGAGATCAGCCGCTCCACGTCGCGCGGATCGGCCGACAGGATCTGCGCGGCCTCGGACGGGGTGAAACCTTCCAGCGCCGTCAGCAGAAAGGCCTGGCGGGACCGCGGCGAGATGCGCATCAGCCGGCGGGACGCGTCCTCGCGCCCGTCCAGGCCGCTTTCATCCTCCAGCCGGGCGCCTGTGGACGACCAGATGGCGTGAAACACATGATAAAGCGCGACGCGCGGCGTCATTTCCGGAGGCAGCTGCTGCTCCCCGGCGGCCAGAGCCTCCAGCGCCACGCGCACATAGTTGTCGCCCGTCGACTGATCGCCGGTCAGCGCTCGCGCATAACGACGGACATACGGAAGATGCGGCGCTAGCCTGGCCAAGAGACTCATGGATATTCCCCGACGAAAATCGCCCTCCCGACCAGATCGGGAAAGCGCTACAGCGTTGCAGAACGTGCGCACACCACCACGGTTCCACGCCGTGGCGCAAGACCTGCAACAAAGTGCGGGCGTCGCCGGAACCGCACGGAGAGGGCGGCGTTTAGGCCGCTTGATTATCACACTGCAAGTTGGGGGCGGTGTCCCGTACATGACTGATTCATCCCACGCCTCACGGCGGGACCCTGTCGCGCCTGACGACGAGGCTGGTCTCGAGGAGGCGCGACTGCGCCAGCAAGCCATCGGCGTGAAGCTGCGGCACATGTTCGACCAGGTGGTCAATGAACCTGTTCCGGACGAGTTCCTGGATATCCTGCGCCGCGCCGACGCCCGTGCGTCGCAAGGCGACCAATCATGAGCACCGCACGCCTGGGCGCCGCCCCAAAACCGCCCTCGGCCGACGACGCGGCCTTCAAGACCGAACTGGTCACGCTGATCCCGCACCTGCGCGCCTTCGCCCGGACCCTGACCGGCGATCCGACCGCGGCCGACGATCTGGCCCAGGACGCCATGATGAAGGCCTGGGACGCGCGCGCCTCGTACCAGATGGGCACCAACATGAAGGCTTGGACCTTCATGATTTTGCGCAACCAGTTCTACTCGGAAAAGCGTCGCTCCTGGCGCCAGTCGCAGCTGGATCAGGAAGCCGCCGAACGCACCCTCGTCGCCGTGGACGACCCCGAGGCGCCGGTCGCCCTGGACGAACTGCGCCAGGCGCTGAAGACCCTGCCGGAAGAGCAGCGAGAGGCGCTGATCCTGGTGGGCGCCGGCGGCTTCGCCTATGAAGAGGCGGCCGAGATCTGCGGTTGCGCCGTCGGCACGGTGAAGAGCCGCGTCAGCCGCGCACGTCGCGCCCTTCAGGCCACCCTGGAGAAGGGCGGCTACGGCCGCGACGGCAAGGCGGCCGGCGACGCCATGCGCTCGATTTTGGCCGACGCGGACCGTCTGAGCGGCGCCCGGAACTGACATGAGGCGTCTGGCGGCCGTGGGCCGGAGCTTCGGGCGCGGCTCGCCCCGCTTTCAGGGCATCCGGTTCCGGCTAGGCGTCGCCATGGCGCTGGCCCTGCTGCCGATCTTCATCCTCAGCATCATCCAGACGCAGGACCATTTCCGCGTCCAGGCCGAAGAGCGCCGTCGCGATCTCGAGCTCGCGGTCGAACGCAGCGCCGCGGCGGCCCGGGGACGGCTGGACAGCGCTCAGGTCCTGCTCAGGGCTTTGAGCCCCGACGTGGACGATCCGGACTGCCAAGCGCGGATGTCGGCGCTGGTCGGGCGGCTGGAGGGCTATGAGGGGCTTTACCGGCTGACCGCCGACGGCCGACTGGTGTGCGACTCCTCGGCTCCGCCCCCTCCGGTCGATCCCGCACCCGATTTGGACGCCGACAGCGCCGCCATTGCGTCGCCCGCCCCCCCGATGCCCGCCATCAACGGCCGCAGCAGCGCGGGCGAAGCCTGGTTCCAAAGGCTGCGGCGGGGCGACGAGCTGGTGGTGACGCGGGCCCCGCCCAGCGTCTTCAACGGACGGCCGTCCCTGATCGTCGCGATCCGGGCCGAGCGGCCGATGGGCGGATTCGACGGGGCCATGGCGGCGGTCATTCCCTTGCAGACCCTGCAGCCGGACATCGACGACCCCGCGCTTCCGGAGGATTCCCAGGCCGCCCTGACCGACGCGGCCGGCCAGCTTCTGGTGGCCACCGACGCCGACACCTTCCGCCTGTCGGGACGGCAGACGCTGAACGGATGGGTGGAGCGCGCCGCCGACGGCCCTCCCGTCTTCCAGGGCAAGGATGCGCACGGAGAGCGGCGCTACTACGCCGGGTCGGCCCTGGCGGGGAATGACGTTTACGCCCTGCTGTCGGCGCCCGCGCCCGGCCTCTTGTCGTGGGCGCGACTGAACCCGATCGGCACGCTGCTTCTGCCGCTGGGCGCGTGGCTGACGGCGTTCGCGGCCGTGATGCTGCTGTCCGAGCGCATCTTCATCCGCTGGCTCGACTATCTGGAGCGGATCGCCGCCATCTACGCCAAGGGGCGCTTCTCCGTCCGCCCTCTGCAGGCGATGAACGCGCCTTCGGAGATCCGCACCATGGCGCGGACCCTGGATGAAATGGCCGAGGCCATCGTCGCGCGCGACCGTTCGCTGACGGAAAGCCTGATGGAGAAGGACGCGCTGATGCGCGAGATCCACCATCGGGTGAAGAACAACCTGCAGATCATCTCCTCGCTGCTGTCGATGCAGCAGCGGGCGCTGACCGACGCGCCGGCCAAGGCGGCGCTGGGCGACACGCGCCAGCGCATCTCGGCCCTCGCCCTGATCTACCGCACCCTCTACCAGAGCGAGGACATCCGCCACGCCGACGCCCGCGAGTTCCTGACCGAACTGGTGGGACAGCTGGTCGCCAGCGAAGCCGCGCGCGGGCCTGTGGTCGTGTCCAAGGTGGAGGCCGACTCCCTCGTGGTCGATCCCGACAAGCTGGCGCCCCTGGCCCTGTGGCTGGTCGAGGCGGTCACCAATGCGCAGAAGCACGCCTTCGCCGGCCGCGGCGGGCGGCTGGACGTGCGCTTCCGCGTCAACGGCGAGCGCAGCATCCTGGAGGTCGAGGACGACGGGCCGGGCGCCTCGGCCGCCGGCGCCCAGTCGGGCGTGGGCCGCACCCTGATGGGCGCCTTCGCCAAGCAGTTGCGCGGCGATTTCGAACTGGTCGCCGCGCCGTCGGGCGGCGCCATCGCCCGCATGACCTTCGCCACGCCGGAGGCGCTCAGCCCCGTGGATCCGGCCGATCAGCCGGTGCGGCCGTTCGGAACCCCGGCTCGCCCCTTGCGTTGATGCGGCTTGGCCGACGACGCGTCGCCGGCGCTTCATCGGAGCTGTCGCCATGCGCAAGCTGTTTGTTTTCGTCGCCGCCGCCGCCGCCCTGACCACCGCGGCCTGCAACACCATTTCCGGCGTGGGCCGCGACACCCAAGCGGCGGGCAAGGCCGTCACGGAATGCGCTCAGGGCCAGACCTGCTGAGGCCTGCCCGCCATCATCATCGACGACAACGAAGAGGCTCGCCCTGCGGCGAGCCTTTTTGCTTTGTGGAGCCGACGCCATGACCCTTGATCCACGCCAGGCCGGCCTCGCCCTGCTGCGCGAATACGCCCTGATCGGCGGCGAGCCGACGCGCGGCTCGGGCGAGGTCATCGCCGTCGACGATCCGGCGACCGGCGAGATCATCGGCCATGTTCCCAAACTCGGCGCCTCGGAGACGGAGCAGGCCATCCGGGCGGCCGATGAGGCGTTTCCGGCCTGGTCGCAGGGCGATCCGCATGCGCGCGGCCGCTTCCTGCGCGACTGGGCCGGGCTGATCGACGACCACGCGGACGGCCTGGCCGCCCTGATGTCGATGGAGAACGGCAAGCCGTTCGAGGAGGCCAAGGGAGAGGTCGCCTACGCCAACGGCTTCATCAAGTGGTTCGCGGGCGAGGCCGAGCGCCTCACGGGAGAGACGCACGACAGCCCGCTGGGCCACCTGATCCTGACCTTCCGGGAGGCGGTCGGCCCCTGCGCCCTGATCACGCCCTGGAACTTCCCGGCCGCCATGCTGACGCGCAAGCTGGGGCCCGCCTTTGCGGCCGGCTGCACCGCCGTGGTCAAGCCGGCCAGCCAGACGCCCTTCACCGCCATCGCCCTGGCGGAGCTTGCCTACGAAGCCGGGTTGCCGCCGGGTGTCCTCAGCGTCGTCACTGGCGATGCAGGCGAGATCGGCGGCGTCCTGACCGCCTCGCCCCTGATCCGCAAGCTGTCCTTCACCGGTTCGACCCCGGTGGGCCGGATGTTGGCGGAGCAGTGCGCGCCGACGCTGAAGCGGGTGTCGATGGAGCTGGGCGGCGCGGCGCCCCTGATCGTCTTCGCCGACGCCGACCTGAACCTGGCCGTCAGCGAAACCATCAAGGGCAAGTTCCGCAACTCGGGCCAGACCTGCGTCTGCCCCAATCGCGTCTATGTTGAGCGTTCGGTCGCGCGCGACTTCGCCGAGCGTCTGGCGGCCGAGGTGGCGAAGCTTTTGGTCGGCGGCGGCTTCGACGACGGCGTCAAGGTCGGGCCCTTGATCGAGGACAAGGCGCTGGACAAGGTCGAGGCGCATCTGGCCCGCATCGTCGCGGACGGCGGCGAGGTGCTGACGGGCGGCGCACGGCACGAACGCGGCGGCCGCTTCTTCCAGCCCACCGTGACCTTTGGCGGCGACGACGCCCTGTTCCGCGAGGAAGAGACCTTTGGCCCGGTCGTGCCCGTCTTCGCCTTCGACGGCGAGGAGGAGGTTCTGGACAAGGCCAACGCCAGCGACCTGGGCCTCGCCTCCTATCTTTTCACGCGCGACCTGGACCGGGCCATGCGGCTGGGCCGGCGGATCGAGGCGGGGATGTGCGGGATCAACACCGGCATCATCTCCACGGCGGTCGCGCCGTTCGGCGGCGTCAAGCAGTCCGGCTACGGCCGCGAGGGCTCGCGGCACGGGATCGAGGAGTATGTGAACATCAGGGCCGTGACCCTGGCGCTCGGCTGAAACCGCAAGGGGCGGGCCCTTTCGCCCGCCCCTCCGCTTGACCCTTTAAGGCTGAGCCTCAGTCCTCTTCGGCGGCTTCCGCCTCTTCCTTGGTCTTGTGCGACACGCCTTCTTCTTCGGCCGGCGGCGAATAGACGGTGAACAGCTTCAGCGGCTCCTCGCCCTTGTTGATGATGTTGTGCACCGCGCCCTTGGGGATGACCACGATGTGGTTCGGCGTCACCTTGGAGCGCGAGCCGTCGACCACGACCTGGCCCTCGCCGGCCACGAAAAAGGTCGTCTGGTCGGCGTCGTGCGTTTCTTCGCCGATGTCGTCGCCGGGCTCGATGCTCATCATCACGATCTGGCACTGCTCGTCATAATAGACTTCCTTCTGGAAGTGCTTGTTGTCCGTGGTCAGCTTGATGATGTCTTTGTTGAAGACGGCCATGATCGTTCCTTCTGCGATTGAGCCGACTCAACACCCATGCGCGCACGCGGTTCGGCCGCAGGCTCGAAAAAGCCGCGCATCTGCGGCATAAGCCGGCAATGAAGTTCCTCGATCAGGCCAAGATCTATATCCGCTCCGGCTCCGGCGGCGCGGGCTCCGTGTCGTTCCGGCGCGAGAAGTTCATTCCCAACGGCGGCCCGGACGGCGGCGACGGCGGTCGCGGCGGCGACGTCTGGATCGAGGCGGTGGAGGGGCTGAACACCCTGATCGACTACCGCTACCAGCAGCATTTCAAGGCCCAGACCGGCAACCACGGCCAGGGCCGCCAGATGCACGGCGCCAAGGGCGAGGACGTGGTACTGAAGGTGCCGGTCGGCACACAGGTGTTGGACGAGGACAAGGAGACGGTGCTGCTGGACATGGACGTGGCCGGCCGGTCCGAACTGCTGCTGAAGGGCGGCAACGGCGGCTGGGGCAATGTCCGCTTCAAGGGGCCTGTCAATCAGGCTCCGCGCCACGCCAATCCCGGACAGGACGGCCAGGAGCGCTGGATTTGGCTGCGGCTGAAGCTGATCGCCGACATCGGCCTGGCGGGCCTGCCGAACGCGGGCAAGTCGACCTTTCTGTCCGCCGCCAGCGCCGCCCGGCCCAAGGTCGCCGACTACCCCTTCACCACCCTGACGCCCAACCTCGGCATGGTGGACCTGTCGCCGACCGAGCGGTTCGTCATCGCCGACATTCCCGGCCTGATCGAAGGCGCGTCCGAAGGCGCGGGGCTCGGCACCCGTTTCCTGGGTCACGTCGAGCGTTCGGCCTCTCTGATCCACCTGATCGACGGCACGCAGGACGACGTGGCCGAGGCCTATCGCATTATCCGCGGCGAGCTGGAGGCCTACGGCGAAGGGCTGGCCGACAAGGCCGAGATCCTGGCGCTGAACAAGATCGACGCCCTGACGCCTGAACTGCGCGAGGAAAAGGTTGCGGAGCTGGAGGCCGTCGCGGGCCGCCGACCCATGCTGGTGTCCGGCGTCTCGGGCGAAGGCGTGCCGGAGCTGCTGCGCGCGGCCTGGGCGGAGGTCAGAAAGACGCGCGGCGAAGTCGCCGACCCCGACGCCGAGGTCGCGCAGACCACCGGCTGGACACCCTGATCCGCGCCTGCGGGACAACGGTTTGCCGCCGGCTGCGTTCACGCTAGGAACGGTGAAGCTGAGGAGACGCCGGTGACCGCCCTGAGACGCGTGCTGATCTGGTCGATCCTGGCTCTTGTGGTCGGGGCGCTGCTGGTCGCGGCGGGCTACTGGGCCTACTGGAACTTCTATTCCCGCTTCCAGCCCGTGACGATCAGCCGCGCCCCGGCCGAGATCCAACGCCTGCTGGACGAGGCGTCCTGGGTGTCGCCAGGCGGGGGCGACACGCCGCTCTATGTCGTCGCCTACCACGACAACCCGGCCGCGCGCCGCTTCGAGCGCGAGGCGGCGCCGCAACTGCGGGCGGCGGGCGTCGATGTGCGCGCTATCGCCTTCGCGCGCCCCGACCAGGACGGCCGGATTCAGTCCACAGCGGCCGAGCGTGCGACCGTCGCCGAGCTTTGGCTGACGCGCGACTGGTCGCTGTACGAGCAATGGAGCGCGACGCCGGCCCGTCAGTGGCGCGCCGAGGGCCTGCCCAGCGCGGACCGCAACCTGGCGCGCGCGGCCGTGGTCGACGCCGGCCGCGTCTTTGTGGAGCGCCTTACGACGCTGCTGCGTGACGCGGGGGTGGAGACACAGTATCCGATCATCCTGTGGCGCGATCGCCAAGGGTTCCTCAAGGCCTGCGCCTGCGCGGACGACCGGTCCTGGGCCTTTGTCCGCGACGACCTGGACGCCTCGGGACGCTCGGCGCCGCCGCCGGTCGAGACCGAAGCCTCGTCCGAGGAGGCGCCGGAGAATGGGCGAGCGGCCCCCGCCGATCCCGGCCTGCCCTATCCGAGCCTGCCCGCCATGCCGCCATCGCCGTCGGGCGTCGCCCCGGCCCGGCCTCTGTCCCCGCCCGGAACATCGACGCCCCGGACGACGCCTCAGACCTCGCCCCAGGCGCCGCCGAACGTCCAGCCTCGGGCGCCCGCCGCCACGCCCCGACCGCAACGGTCGACGCCATCGCGTCAGCCGCCCGAGGCCAAGCGCGGCGACGACACCACCTTCTACTGACCGGCTAGAGCCGAGCGCAGGCCGCGATCAGGTGCTCGACATCCTCCGTATTCTGATAAAGGCCAAATCCGAAGCGGATCACGTCGTCGCGCACGTCTGTGACGATGTCGCCGGCGAGCAGCTGTTCGCGCCAGCGCGCCGCCTCCGGGTGGCGCAGCGCCAGAAAGCGCGCACGGGCGCCGTCGCCCGCCAGCGGATTGAGCAGGACCGCCTGAGACAGGGGGCCGGCGCGGCCGTCCTCCACCGCATCCTGGAACAGCTGCATCAGCGTGCGGGCGTGATCCGCCACCGCAGCCGTGTCAAGCCCAGTGTCCGCCAGCATTCGGCGCGCCGCGTTGAAGCGATAGAGCGCCGAACAGTCGAAGGTCGCTCCCCAGAACCGCCCGCCGTCGCTGCGGTACTGAACCCCGCCCGGCGGCCCCGAAAGATCGCCGAACTCCGCGAACCAGCCGGTGATCGCCGGGCGCGGGCAGAAGCCGTCTGGCGAATGCAGGAAGCACGCACCCTCGCCCGCCATGGCGTATTTGTAGCCGCCGGCCATGTAGAAGACGCGGTCCGCCACGCGCGACAGGTCGGTCGGCGTGGCCATGAAGCCGTGATAGCCGTCGATCAGCACCCAAGGTCCCTCGGGCCGCGCCAGTTCGGCCAGAGCCTCGAAGCGGTCGAACACCTGACCGGTGCGGAAAAAGACATGGCTGACCACGATCCAGTCGTGGCCGCCCTGTTCGGCAGCCTGAAGGAAGCGCTCGCCGAAGCTGCTGAACGGCTCCAGCGGGACGCGCGTGACCAGCGCCTCGCCCGTTTCGACCCAGCGATCGGCCTGGCGCCGGAACGAGTGGAACTCGCCGTCGGTGGACAGGATGCGGACCGGCCGCCGCTCGAACCCCGAGAAAATCCTCAGCAGGAAGTCGTGCGTGTTGGACGAGAACACCACGCTGTCGGGCGACGGCAGGTTCAGCTCGCGCCCGACATGCGCCTGCGCCTCAGGGATGACTTGTCCGAACACCAGATCCCACTTGCGGTCCGCATGAGCGTTGGCGTCGATCCACGCCTGCGTCTGCGCCTCGAAGCTGGCGTCCGGCCACAGGTGGTGGCTGTGCGCGGCGAAGTGCAGGCGCTCGGGCGCAAGCGATAGGGCGCGGGAGAACAGGGCTTTGTGGCTCATGCAGGCACATTAGGCGCTTGCCGCCGTGCACCCAAGACAAGAGGCGGACCACATTGCGATCCGCCTCCAGGTCCCATCAGTTAAGTCTGCGCCTAGACCAACGCCCCGTGGCAATGCTTGAACTTGCGGCCCGAGCCGCAGGGGCAGGCGGCGTTGCGGCCGGTCATCTCCCAGCCGACGGGAAGCGCCTCGACCGGCAGGCGAGCGCGGTCGTCGCCGATCAGCTGACCTTCCGGGTTCTGCGCGGCAGGATTCGCCATCTCGTTCTCGCCGGTGCCGGGGTTCAGGTGGATCTCCTGGAACTCGGGCAACTCCGGCGGCGGCTGGAAGCGGAACTCCACCGTCATCAGCCAGCGCGTCACATTGTGGCGCAGCTCGTGCAGCAGGTTCTCGAACAGGGTGAAGGCTTCGGTCTTGTACTCGTTCAGCGGATCGCGCTGGCCATAGCCGCGCAGGCCGATGACGCCGCGCAGGTGGTCCAGGTGGACCAGGTGCTCGCGCCACTGCATGTCGATCATCTGCAGCATGAACTGCTTTTCGAGGCCACGGGTCTGGTCGGCGCCGATCAGCTCCAGCCGCTCGGCCGCGCGAGCGTCGGCTGCGGCCTGCAGCCGCTCCTCGATCTCCTCGTTGGACACGCCTTCTTCGGCCGCCCACTCACGCAGCGGCAGTTCGAGCCCCAGCGTCGAGCGGACCTTTTCGTCCAGCCCCTCGATGTCCCACTGCTCGGCATAGGCCTTGGGCGGCATGTAGCGTTCGACCAGGTCGGTCACCACTTCGCGGCGGAAGTCGCCGACCAGTTCAGACAGGTCCTCGGAGTCCATGAACTCCTGACGCTGCTCGAACACCGCCTTGCGCTGGTCGTTCACGACGTCGTCGTACTTCAGCAGGTTCTTGCGGATGTCGTAGTTGCGCTGCTCGACCCGCTTCTGCGCGGTCTCGATGGCGCGGTTCAGCCAGGGGTGGGTGATCGCCTCGCCCTCGGCCACGCCGAACGTCTTCATGATCGAGTCGAGACGGTCGCCGGCGAAAATGCGCAGCAGGTCGTCCTCGCACGACAGATAGAATTTCGACACGCCGGGGTCGCCCTGCCGACCGGTGCGGCCACGGAGCTGATTGTCGATGCGGCGGCTTTCGTGGCGTTCGGTGCCGAGCACGAAAAGGCCGCCGGCGGCGAGAGCCTTCTGCTTCTGTACGGCGATGTCCGCCTTGAACTCGGCTTCCTTGGCGGCTTCCGCCTCGGGCGTGACCTCCAGCGCCATGTTGCGCTGCTCCAGCATCCACTTCTGCATCCTCATCTCGAGGTTGCCGCCCAGCTGGATGTCGGTGCCGCGTCCGGCCATGTTGGTGGCGATGGTGACCGCGCCCGGCAGGCCCGCGTCCGCCACGATATAGGCTTCCTGCTCGTGCTGGCGCGCGTTCAGGACGTTGTGCGGAATGCCGCGCAGCCTGGTCTCGTAGGTGATGTCATAGGCGGCGTCGCCGACCTTTTCCGCCTCCTTGGCCTTTCCGGCGTATTCGGCTTTCAGCGTGCGCGCGGTTTCGACCTTGTACTCATAGCGGCTCAGGAGATCGGACAGCTGCTCCGACCGTTCGATCGACACGGTGCCGACCAGGATGGGCTGACCGGCCAGATGGCACTCGGCGATCTGGCGCGCGATCGCCTGGTTCTTCTCGGCGTGGGTGCGATAGACCTCGTCGTCGTGGTCCTTGCGCTGGATCGGCCGGTTGGTCGGCACCTCCAGTACGTCCATCTTGTAGATGTCGCCGAACTCCTGCGCCTCGGTCGCGGCGGTGCCGGTCATGCCCGACAGCTTCTCGTACAGGCGGAAGTAGTTCTGGATGGTGACCGAGGCCAGGGTCTGGTTCTCGGGCTGGATCTTGACGCCTTCCTTGGCCTCGATGGCCTGATGCAGGCCTTCGGACAGGCGGCGCCCCGTCATCATGCGGCCGGTGAACTCGTCGATCAGGACGATCTCTTCGCCCTTGATGATGTAGTCCTTGTCGCGCTGGTACAGGGTGTTGGCGCGCAGGGCCTGGTTGGTGTGGTGCACCAGGCTGATGTTGGCGGCGTCATACAGGCCGGTGGTGTCCTCGGCGAAATGGCCGCCCTGCTCCAGCGCCTGCTCGATCCGCTCAGACCCTTCTTCGGTCAGCAGGACCTGCTTCTGCTTTTCGTCCAGCTCGTAGGTCGACTTGTCGGTGATCAGCTCTTTGATCAGGCCGTCCAGGATCTTGTACAGGTCCGAGCGGTCCTCGGTCGGGCCCGAGATGATCAGGGGCGTGCGCGCCTCGTCGATCAGGATGGAGTCGACCTCGTCGACGATGGCGAAGTTGTGCGGGCGCTGCACCATCTCGCGCCGGTCATAGACCAGGTTGTCGCGCAGATAGTCGAAGCCGAATTCGTTGTTGGTGCCATAGGTGACGTCGGCGGCGTAGGCGGCCTGACGCTGGCCCTGGCTCAGACCGTTGACGATCACGCCGACTTCGAGGCCCAGGAAGCGATAGACGCGGCCCATGGTCTCGGCGTCGCGTCGCGCCAGATAGTCGTTCACGGTGATCACGTGCACGCCCTTGCCCGCCAGCGCGTTCAGATACACCGGCGCCACGGCCACCAGCGTCTTGCCCTCGCCGGTCCGCATCTCGGCGATGCCGCCTTCGTGCAGGATCATGCCGCCGGCCAGCTGAACGTCGTACTGACGCTGGCCCAGCACCCGCTTGGAGGCCTCGCGCACCACGGCGAAGGCTTCCGGCAGGATCTTGTCCAGGCTTTCGCCGCGCTCCAGCCGATCCTTGAAGGCGTCCGTCATCATCCGCAGCTCGTCGTCGGACAGGGCGGCGAACTTGGGCTCCAGCACATTGATGCGCTGGGCCTGATCCTGGAAAGCCTTGACCTTGCGGTCGTTGGAAGAGCCGAAGAGTTTCTTGGCGAAGCCGAGCATGTTGGATCCGGTAGGCGGTCAGGCGTTTTGGAGCTTGAGCGGCTCTGAAATCCCGAGTGGGGCGGCGGTGATGCGGGTCGGCCGGCGGTCGGACCGGCGGCGGCCCCGTCGCCGCGAAACGGGCGCACGCGAAGGGCCGCGCGGACGATCAAAACCCCTCGACTTGGGCGCAGGCGGGACTTAAGCACCGCCTCTACCCCTGTCAACGCAAGGGGTTTTCACGCCCCTTCACGACGGAGCGCGCCCCATGAGCCCCATCCGGCGGACTCCCGGTCTGGTCGCGATCCTGCTGGCGGTCGGCCTGACGGCCTCGGGCTGCGGGCGCGACGGCGACGACCGCGCGCCTGAGCCGAACGATCGCGCCGTGGCCGAGGTGCAGGGCCAGACCCTCTGGGCCTCCGACGTCAAGCGCGAGGCGGTGGCTCAAGGGCTGGTCGGCGAGGGCGAGACGCTGGACGTCACCTCCGACCTGTTCCGGCGCGTGCTGGACGAGGTCATCGACCAGAAGCTGCTGGCCCGCGAGGCCGAGCGCCGCAAGCTGGACGACTCTCCCCTGGCCCAGCGCCGGCTAGAGGCCACGCGCGAGCGCATCCTGGGCGACATGCTGGTGGAGACGGTGGTGAACGGCGCCGTGTCCGAGAAGGCGGTCGAGACGCTGTACAACGAGCAGCTGAGACTGGCGAAGACGTCCGAAGAGGTGCGGGTGCGGCTGATCCTGTCGCGCACCCGGCCGGAAGCCGACGCGGTGCTGGGCATCCTGGGCCAGGGCGCGGCGTTCGAGGCGGTGGCGGGCGAGCGCTCTATCGACGAGGCGACGCGGTTCTCCGGCGGCGACCTGGGCTACTCCACGCTGGATGTGATGCCCCAGACCTACGCAGACGCATTGCGCGACCGGCCGGCCGGCTCGGTCGTGGGGCCTTTCCAGACCGAGGGCGGCTGGGCCGTGCTGCGGGTCGAGGACCGTCGGCGCGAGACGCCGCCGACGTTGGAGCAGGCGCGGCCCCAGATCGTCCGCTATCTGACCTATGAAGGCGTGCGCCAGCTCCTGGAACAGCTGCGCGGCAAGGCCGAGGTCGATGTGCTGCTGCCCGCCGACACGCCTCCGGCGCCGCGTCCGAGCGCGCCGGCGCCTGCGGCATAGACCCAGCGGCATAGACCATGAGCAAGACGCCCCCTCGCCCCGCCTCCACCAGCCAGAAGATCGAACAGGCGCTTGAAAAGGCGCTGGATCCCCTGGCGTCGGCGCTGAAGCGCGCCACGCGTACGCCGACGGGCGGCGCCGTGCCGCCGGACGCGCCGGCAGGCAAACCCGGTCTGAAGGTCTCGCCCCTGGCCGTGCCGTTCCCGGCCATTCCGCCCATCGGCGGGGTGGAGATCGCGACCGCCCGCGCCGGCTTCTACAAGCATGAGCGCGACGACCTGGTGGTGTTCCGCTTCGCCGAGAACACCAACTGCGCCGGCGTCCTGACGCGGCACAAGGTCGGCTCGGCCCCCGTCGATTGGTGTCGACGGCGCCTGGAGGCGGCGGACGGCGGCAAGGGCGTGCGGGCGCTTGTGGTCAACGCCGGATGCGCCAACGCCTTCACCGGCAAGCAGGGCGCCGACGCCGCCCGGCGCACGGCCTCGGAGGTCGCCAAACAATTCGGCTGTCGCCAGCGCGACGTGATGCTGGCCTCGACCGGCGTCATCGGCGTGGTGCTGGACGACGGCAAGATCGCGGCGCGCCTGCCGGAGATCGCGGGATCGCTCCACGCCGACAACTGGGCGGCGGCCGGTCGCGCCATCATGACCACCGACACCTTTCCGAAGGGCGCCTACGCCGAGGCCGAGATCGAGGGACACACGGTCAGGATCGCCGGCGTCGCCAAGGGCTCGGGCATGATCGCGCCCGACATGGCGACCATGCTGGCCTTTATCGTCACCGACGCCTGCATCGCGCCTCCGGTGCTGAAGGCGCTCTTGGGCCTGCACGTGCGCACCACCTTCAACTCGGTCACGGTGGACGGCGACACCTCCACCAACGACACCTGCCTGATGTTCGCCACAGGCGCCTCGGGCGCGCCGCGCATCGGCCGGGTCGGCGACCGGCGGCTGAAGGACTTCTCCGCCGCGCTTGACCGCGTCATGCTGGATCTGGCGCACCAGCTGGTGCGGGACGGCGAGGGCGCCACCAAGTTCGTGCGGGTCCAGGTGGACGGCGCCGCCTCTCCCGCCTCTGCCCGCAAGCTGGCCAAGTCCATCGCCGACAGCCCTCTGGTGAAGACCGCCATCGCCGGCGAGGACGCCAACTGGGGCCGCGTGGTCATGGCGGTGGGCAAGACGGAGGAGCCCGTCGACCGGGACCGCCTGGCCATCCGCTTCGGCCCCCATGTCGCCGCGATCGACGGCGCGCCGGCCGCCGACTACGACGAGGCGACCATGAGCGCCTATATGAAGAACGCCGAGATCGACATCAGCGTGGACGTCGGCTCCGGCCGCGCCTCGGCCACCGTCTGGACCTGCGATCTCACCAAGGGCTACATCGAGATCAACGGCGACTACCGCTCGTGACCGCGCCGTTGAAGACGGTCTTTGTCGTCGCCGTCGCGCTGATCGACCCCGACGGTCGGGTGCTGATCGCGCAGCGCCCGGAGGGCAAGCAGTTGGCCGGCCTGTGGGAGTTCCCCGGCGGCAAGGTCGAGGCGGGCGAGCGGCCGGAACAGGCGCTGATCCGCGAACTGCGGGAAGAACTCGGCATCGACGTCAACGAGGCTTGTCTGGCGCCGTTCGTTTTCGCCAGCCACGCTTACGATTCGTTTCACCTGTTCATGCCACTGTACCTGTGCCGGCGCTGGTCGGGCGTGGTCATCGCGCGCGAGCACGCCGGCCTGGCCTGGGTGAAGCCGAACCGGCTGTCCGACTATCCCATGCCGCCTGCGGACGAACCTCTGGTCGCCTGGTTGCGCGACCTGCTTTGATGATCGCCACGAGGAGGGCGGACATGCGACGACCTTCGCTTTCCCTCTTCAGGCGCCTGACGCGTGACCGGAAGGGCGCCACGGCCATCGAATACGGCCTGATCGTTGCAATGATCTCCCTCGCCATCGTGGCTGCTGTGGGCGGGATCGGCGACAAGATCAGCGCGGCCCTGGGCCGGCTTGCCGAGGCGCTTAGCTAGGCCGGTTCCTCGCCGGACTGCTCCTTGACGCCGAGCGCGTCCGCCAGCCGCATCTTGGCCGAGCCGCGCGGCAGCGGCTTTTGCTGGCTTTCGTGCGGCGCCCATCCGGCCAGATGGATGATCTCGAAACTGACCGGAATGCGTCCGTCGGCGTCGCCGTGACGCTCGGCATAGAGCGACGCCGCGCGCGCGATCACAGCCCGGCTCAAGGGCCGGACGGCGCCGGCCAGCGCATTGGTCTCCCCCATGGCCCGCAGGTCCCGGATCAGGGCGAACAGGTCAGGGTAGCGCACGGTGAAGCGGTCCACGTCCGATACGGGCAGCGCAAAGCCCGCCCGCTGAAGCAGCGCCGCCCCGTCATAGGCGTCCGCGAACGGCGAGATTCGCGCCTGCGCCCCGCCGCGCTCGGCAAGCTCCGCCTCCGTCAGCACGCCCCGCAACTCCTTCAGCGTGCCCGCCCCGAACAGGGCGCCGATGAACAGGCCGTCCGGCTGCAGCGCGCGTCGGACCTGGGCCAGCGCCCCCGGCAGGTCGTTGGCCCAGTGCAGGGTCAGCAGCGACACGATGAGGTTGGCGGACGCGTCCTCCACCGGCAGCGCCTCGGCGCCTGGCGCGGCCCGCTGAGAGAGAGTCGTCGGCCGGACGACCGGTCCGATCCGCTGGGCGGCGTCGCTCATGCGAACCGCCTCTTCGAACACGCCGCCTTGCGCCGACAGGTCGACGGCGAGGGGGAAATCCCGCAGGATCGCCTCCAGGCTGCCCGCCGCGTTATCGGCCGCCCGCCGGTGCAGGAAGTCGGCCCCAGGGAAGGTCGCGGCGGACCGGCGCAGGCGGGCTTCGCGCCGCACGGGGTCGAAGATGCGGGGCGGGCCGGAGGCGGCTGACAAGGTTGGGGCGGAGGGGGACGGTGTCATGCGCGATCAAGATGGAGGCTGGCGGACCGCCTGCAAAGCGGCGGGGCTGCATTTGCGCGATGCGGGCCGCGGCTTGGCCGATCTGATCCTGCCGCCGGTCGCCCCCGACAGCCGCGAAGCCGCCGCCTCGGCCGGTCTTTCGCCGGGCGCCTGGAGCCGCATCGTCTTTCTGGAAGCGCCGGTGTGCGACGGATGCGGCGCGGCGTTCGAGTTCGACGGCGGGCCCTTCGCCTCCGACCGCTGCGCGGCCTGCATCGCCCAGCCCTACGCCTTTTCACGCGCGC
>ERZ501011.95-NODE-95-length-27964-cov-9.808592_pt1 | contig 27964 bp, 24 predicted proteins | sample MGYA00248833_ERZ501011 | MGnify/ENA primary metagenome ERZ501011 (study PRJEB25958, sample SAMN03398530) | human skin metagenome | study: EMG produced TPA metagenomics assembly of the Human Skin Microbiome Metagenome (human skin metagenome) data set. | reverse complement strand
CTGACCACATTCGCGACAAAACGCCAACGGGATCAGCGACTTGTGCGGTTCTCCCGGCACGGCCACCTGATACGTCGACGTGACGTGACGGTCGGATTCCGGCTCGATCGACACATAAACCGTGTCGCCCTTCGACAAGAACTGATGGAGCCGAAACGCGAACAACGGCCGGCCGGTGACCGCATGTGACGTGCTCGAGCCCGCGAGCAGCGTTGCACGGATTGCCTGTTCGCACTCGTCACGCGTGCGGCCGGTGAGCTTCGCCAAATGCGCTGCCGACTCCCGGACCCGAGCTGGGCGTTGCCGAATGATTCGTCCCGACCCATTCTCCGTGTCCAGACCGAACGTCGATTCGATCCACGTGGTGAGAGGGGAAGCGGCCATCTGCTCGTAGGTGCCGAAAGCACCGCCCCGGCGCACCTCTGCAGTCAAGGCGTCGACATCCTCCGGGTCACCGGCGGTTGCCCGCGCGAGCGTCTCACCGATCACACGGTCTGGCGTCACCTCCGCGCCGAACAGCTGTGTGGCAACCTGCGCGACAAGTTTCCGCTGATCCGCAACCGACCCGCTAGTCGCCATCGTCGCCGACGTACCCACACACTGGAGGTCCGGCGACTGGCACGCATCCCTGACACGCCGCACCAACATCGCGACGTCGGCCCCTTGGCGACCACGGTACGTATGGAGTTCGTCGAGCACCAAGAACTGCAACCCGTGCGACGCCTGGACCAGGCGACGACGTTCCTCGGGTCTGGTCAGGACCAACTCGAGCATCACGTAATTGGTCAAGAGAATGTCCGGGGGGTTGCGCAGGATCCTCTCGCGCTCCTCCCCCTGTTCCTGGCCGGTGTAGCGCGCGAACGTCACTGGTTCACTACCGGCGGGATAGCCGTACTGCAGAAACTTCTCGAGCTCACCGACCTGGCTGTTAGCCAGGGCGTTCATCGGGTAAACGATGATCGCCTTGACTCCAGAAGAGTTGTCCTTCAACCGCAGGACACGATCGACGATTGGGATGATGTAGGCCAGGGACTTTCCCGAGCCGGTACCGGTGGTCAGTACGTATGATTTCCCGGTCTTCGCCGCCTCGATGGCTTCGCGCTGATGCCGGTGCAGGGTGATGGCGCGGGTCCCGGTATCCGCGGGATCGGACTTGGGACGGAAGATGCGTTCGCACTCCTCGTGCAGGAGCCCCTCGGTCACGAGCTCTCCGACCGCCCCGCCCGACTCGAACAGCGGATTGAGCGACAACCAGGGTTCCGGCCACTGGTCACCGCGGGCGGTCAGTTCGTCAACGTGCTGCTTGAGACGGGGATCGCGAACATCCACGGCGGCCGTGGTGAACGACTTGTAGTCATCCACGAGTTGGCCGTGAATCTTGAAGACGTCCATCGTTTCCCTTCGTGCGCCTGAAGCCGTCTTACCCTCTGGAAGTGCACCTTACGGCGGGAGTCGGACGTTGTGGTGGTGATGTGCAGGGCGCAGGCGCCGGTTTGGGGTTCCTTGGCGCCATGCAGTCAGAGCTGCCCCGTCCGCGAGTCCAACTCTCGCTCTTGGGCTCAGCCGATCGAATCGCCGCATCGCAGGCCACTGGGCGGTCTCCAAAGACGTGAACCCAGGGATTCTCCTACGTGCAGCCGTCGCAAACGCCGGTTACCGGAAGCACTGTGAAGCACGTCGGGCACAACTTTGGCGGCTCATGCTTCCTCGCCTCCCGCACCTTCCGTTCGCGAGCAGCCCTCGCGCGCGGGGTCAGCACCGGCTCTCCGCCCCCCGGCGGGAGATTCGCGCCGAAATATCGATAGCACTCGAGTCGAGTCATCGCCGCATGGTCATCAAGTTCATCTAGATCCATGCCGCTCGATCCACCGCTCGCAATGGCGGCGTGCCGATAACCGTCACCGACTGTTCCGTCTTCCTTCACGCAGAGCGCGCCGAGCTGGGGGATCTGCTCTTCTGTGCACAGCTCGATGACTCGGCCAAGCAGGCTGCCGATCCAGTTCGTCAGCAGGCCGTTGTGGCTGACGCCCGACTGGCTCTGGACAACCTCGCCAAGCTGCTTGTATGTGACAACCGCGTTGTACCGCTTTGCGGTGTCCTTGAGCAGGACTACGGCGATGGGCGCCCACGCATCAATGGCATCACCCATGGACACGAACCGGCCCTGCTTGTCGTAAGGCACCCGCTACCTCCAAAAACTCTCGTGCACGACCCGATGTGCGGTCAGTTCACACGTCGGCTCTCCCAACCGACCATATGTGCTTGTGTGTGGCGGAGCGCCGAGATACACCGACACAGACCGCTTGAGCTGTCACGCCCGTCTATCGTGCAGAAGTCACCGCACGAGGGAGCGGAGCTCCCACGATTCCCTGCAGGAACCAACGAGGACAACGTGGACAAGCCTGAAGATGTGATCGGCTACTGGCGTGCGGTCGAGCTCTTCACCCCGAATGACATTCCGAAAGTTGATCGCCTCAATCCCGTCAGACAGACGTCTCTCCTCGACGAAGGGCTACTGAGGTTCTCCCAAGTGGTGGACACCGCCATACCCGGGGACGACTCGCCGATCACCCGCATATCAAGCCGTACTTCGCGGAGGTAAGCGAGGAGCTGCCGGGCGGTCTGTTACAGCTCAGGATGAACGCGAGGCATCCGGCGGTGGCAGGGGAGAGTGCAGGTTGTCGGGCTCGAGTGAAAGACTGGCCGTGTTGAACGGTGGCGGGGCGTCACCAACGACCGGCGGGAGACAATCGTGAAGGCCGACACTCGCGAACTCAAACAAGTTCTGATGCCACCGACCCAATTCGTCATCCCGACGTTCCAGCGGGATTACGAATGGACAGAAGACGGTCAGTGGACGCTGTTGTTCGAGGACCTTGTCTCGGCCGCCGAGCGGTTGACAGAAGCACGGCAGACAGCTCAGTCAATGAAGAAGCCGGCGGCCATGTTCGAGAAGGCTGTGGCGCCACACTTCCTGGGCGCCATTGTGTGTGATCAGCTGCCATCGTTGACGGGCGGCATCGATGAGCGTGCGGTCATCGATGGACAGCAGCGCCTCACCACATTGATGCTCCTGACTCGAGGGGTACTGGACGCCTTGGTCGAACGTGGCTCGGATCTGGTGGACCAGGTGCGTCGTTTGCTCTGGAACCCTGCAGATCTGGCGAAGCAGACTCACCAGCAGTACAAGCTCTGGCCTCGCCGCAGGGACCGCGATATGTGGAAGATCGTCATGGGCGATGGAGCTGCCCCGACCGGAGACCACCTGTACGAGCAAGCTCGGCGATTCTTTGCCCAGCAAGCACGCGAAGCAATGACCGGTGAGGACGGATCTGATCGGTCGGAGGCGCTGGTGCACGCACTGCTCGGGCTTTTCAAGTTGGTGGTCATCGATCTGGAGGACAACGACGATGCCCAGGTGATTTTTGAAGTTCTCAATGGACGACAGACCCCGTTGTCGGCCTCCGATCTGGTCAAGAACCTGCTATTTCTGCGTGGCGAGTTCACCGAAGACTCTGACGTTGAAGAGCTGTACGACACCTATTGGGCTGAGTTTGACGATCCGTGGTGGAAAGTGGAGATCGGCCGCGGCCACGCCGCTCGAGGCCGACGTGATGTGGTGCTTTCTGCATGGTTGACAGCAGCAACTGGGCACGAGGTCAACCTTGGTCATCTGTACGGCGAAGTCCGCAACTATCTCGCCACCAACGAGCTGTCCACCGAGGAGGTACTGGCTGACATCTACGCCTATGCGCGCGCGTACGGCCGATTGCATGACCGCTACCCCGTCGAGGACGCCCGTATCCAGACGGTGTATCAGCGGATCAATGCTCTCGAAGTAGTGACTGCAACGCCCCTTCTGTTGTGGTTAAGCACACGAGCGCCTGCCACGTTGTCGCCATCTGATCACGCAGCGGCAGTCGAGTCGGTCGAGTCCTGGCTCATGCGACGAGCGTTGGTGAACGCCAACACTCGCGGATACGGCCGTGTATTCGTCGAGGTTCTCCAAGCGGCGCAAGCCGCTGCGGGTGACCAAGCCATCACTGCAGCGATTGTGACAGCGCTGGACGGAGTCGGGCGCGCACGCCGATGGCCGACTGACGAGGACATCGTCGACAGCTTCACCACGCGACGGTTCTATGACGGTGTTCTCAGCCGCGGACGGCTGCGGTTGCTGTTGTCGGAGATCGATCGCTTCCTGCGCGCTGGCAACACCAAAACCGAGCAGGGCCAGTTCGACTACGACGTACTGCAGATCGAACACGTCATGCCGCGGAACTGGCGTGCAAACTGGCCCGTCGATGTAGGTGACGAGTCCGAGCGTGCCACCGCCGAGGAGCGTCGCCAGCAGCACGTTGACCGTATCGGCAACCTCACGCTCATCACCGGATCGTTCAACGGTTCGCTGAGTGATAGTGCCTGGAGCGTGAAACGACCAGCCTTGGCGCAGCAGTCGAAGCTTCAGATCAACGCCCACGTGGGATCAGTCGAGGACTGGGATGAGGATGCAATCACTGCCCGCGCGAAAGAGCTTGCCGACATCGTGATCGGCATCTGGCGAAGCCCCTCGACGTTTTCGATCACCTGATGTGCTTGTGCCGTCCGGCATTATCGGGAACCCTTGAACTAGCACCCACCGGCCACACGTACCTGGGCAACCCCTATACCGGGCGGGACCTGTTCGCGTCGTTGAGAACCCAGCCACCCGACCACCCGGCGCGGCAGCGACTCACCGACGAACGAGCTGCCCGCACCGACACCCGCCGTCGGCAACAAGCCGAGTGGGACCAAGCCAAACCGCCACCCTTCTGAGCTGGCAGGCGGTGCTGCACGCCGCTTTCCTTCCTGCCGCCACGGCCGGCCAGGAGAAGGGCGACCGCTCGCGGGAGTGAAACACGTTGAGCAAAGCTCATCTTCGCTTGGGCCACGCCCAGGGACGACGCGTCAAACTCGACCAACCTATTCGCGTCCTAGGCATCGCTCTCGGGTTGCGCCAATAGCCTTTCCCGTCCTTTCGCGATCACCTTACGCGCCAGCTCGGATTCAGAGATGTCGACGGTTTCGGCACGCCCAGGCGACTGCCCGCCACTCGGTGGTCGGTTTGAGTGGGAGTCGACGCCGAACCTCTCCTGGAATATCATGCGAGTGCGAGTGTCCTTGGCTGAGCGGATGGTCTCGATACCAACTTTCTCCCGCGCGGCGGCCATCGCGGTACTCGGCATCATTCTCCCGGCGATCTCGTGTCCGAGTACCGAACCCCAGGCTAGTCGGCACCCCATCGGTAGATGCCGACGGACCAGCGCCCTCCGTGGTACACCGGCGACGATGTGCGGAAACTGTAGGCATCACAGATCAAATAGGCCACAACTTTCGCCGCCGCCTGTTCGTGTTTCCAGCCTTGTTCTCCCGTGACCCGAAGTGCTTTCGCTTTCAGAGCGCGCGCTCGTTGTTTTGTGCCTGTCAGGACGTCCTGCCACGGCTCCTGCTAGACGTCGGCTCGGACGATATAGATCGCGTCCTGCCCCGCCATCGGGCTCACAGCCACCGCGTGCTCGGAACCGCCAAACGTGATGACTAGCACGTGGTAGTCGGATAGCGCCCCGCTCAGGGTATCGCGCGGCTTGAGCGAAGGGTCGGGGCGAACAATCCGAAACCGAAGTCCTGCAATCTCATTCATCTTTGACTGCACCAATTCAAGCACACTCAATCTGTCCTCGTCATAGGCGACCGGCCGAGGCCGCCGTAGCCGGCGCGCATCCTCGTCAGGCTTGATCTCCGGAAACTCCGGCCGGGTGCCCGGCAGGAGAATCTGCCGATCCAGATACTCGGCGGGAGGTTTGGGCGGACCGAGTTGTGAGGCCAGACTCGCGAGCTTGTCGTACTCTCCGGACAACATCTGGTCGGTATCGATGATCGTGTGCCATCTGCGGTCTTCGAACTGGCCAAGTTCCCGAACGACGTATCGGTAGGCCTGGCGAGCACTGACGGAAAGGTGCACGCTGGAGCTTCCACTCTCCAATCGCGACAACTGGTCGGCAGCGGACTCCACAGCTTCGATTGCGTGGTCTATCCACGTGTCGTCACAAGTCATGGCAACGACGACCAACGAGTCCAACAGTTCGCGAGCTGAATCAACGTGTTGCGAATCGGCCGAATCGATCAGGTTTGCCAGCCGCACAAGAGTGAATTCAGGATTTGAAAGCGGGCCAGGCCAACCGAATTCATCACGCAACACGGAGACCCTCGCGCATTCGCGATTGACGGTGCTGGCAACGAGCCGGAGCTGCTCTACTGGATCATCCGGATACCGCACTCTCTCTTCGCCGTGGTCCCGAGCGAATCGCCATCCAAGATAAGTACTGGACTGCTCTGGGCTGAACCGCGACAGTTGTACTGACATCGATCCGCGCGCTTCACAACTCGAGGGAAGTGCTGCGAGCAAGCGACTAATGTTGTACATCGCGCGCGATAACCTCTGTCCTGTTTACAAACCCATTCGCAATGGCTACCTCGACGATCCGCTGACGCACGACGATGACCACCACGCGTCGACTCTACGGACGTGGATGTCCGAATCAAGCCAACCTGGGGCGTCGGATCACGCAGGCTGGGGTGACCCTATGCGACGAGCCCGACATTCGCCGGAGCGCGACCCGTTCACCTGTCCGGGCGACGCCTCACCCGATGTCGTACCCGCCGTCGGCGGCGTATGCCACACTCTCGCTCGACACCGTGTCGCAGAGCACGGCCGCGCTGGTGAGGAGAAGTGATGGGGCTACGGGCACGCGTGCAGAGCCGCGCCGCCGAGGTGATCCGGACCGTACGGGACAAACGCGATGAGCGCCGCGAACGCAGGTACCTCGAATCACATCCGTCGCGTGCAGCCAGCACCGTCGTCGCCGATCTGGAAAACCGCTTCTACGACGGGCTCGTCGAATGCAACGAGAACCTCCGCGAGATTGCACGGAAGAATTCGTTCGACATCGAATTCGTGCCCCAGGACCCACAGTATGTGCGTAGCGCTGCGGTCACCGCGGTGAATCGCGAGGTGTCGGCCCTGGTCAACCGATTCCCCTCGGACATCAAAGAGTCGTCGACACCGGACGTGTCCGCGTCCTGCTGGGAGATGCTGTGCGGCTTGACAGATCACCTCAACAATCTCGGGTTCACGGCCACCCGCTATCCCGACGACATCCTCGATGAGGTCGAGGGGGCGATGCGCAGACAGAATGCGTCGCGCACGTTCCGCAGCGACGAGCGGGTTCAGTGGCTGGTCACCAACAACCTGCGTCCAACGTTGGAGCCCCGCAGGAGCAAGGACAGGAAGTACGCCGCGAGACTCCTGGCAGGCACATCCGATGCGCATGTCGCTCCGATCAACCATTACGTCGACGAATTGCGTCGCGAACAGGGCGAGTGCGTACCTTACGTGGCCCCGACATACGGCGGGGTTCATGCACGCGTCCTTTGCCTGTTCCAACACACCGGCCGGTGGGCCCAGCTGTCCGGCGACGACGCCGAAAGCATGCTGAGCCTTGAACATCAGGGGGACTTCGCGACGCGACATCTCGCGTTCCTGACCGGAGCCGGGATCCCCCCGGACGCCGTCCAGTCGTGGAACGTCTACCCGTGGGAATGCAATCGACGACCTTCCGCCGGGGAGTTGATGCGTGGCGCACCGACCATCGCCCGCATCGTATCGATGATGCCGCAACTGGAAATCGTTGTGCTGCACGGCCGCGTCACGTACGAAGCGTGGCAGTACGCCAGTAACCAGAACCCCGACCTTCGCCGCTTTCCGGCCGTGAGGACCTACGACACCAGTACGTTGGTCGTTTCAGGCAGTTCCGATGAAAACGAACGCCGTACGCGCAAGATCGCCGATGATCTCGCCACGGTGTCGGATGCACTTCGAGCGGCAGATCGCGCAAGAGCCAACGATCCGAGTGGGTCGTCGGCCCAGTGTCGGGACGCAGACGGTGTACCTTACCTGAACGAGCCTCCGCCCGAAGAATCCGAACCGCCATATCCTGACGACGATTGGCGGGACTGAAGCCACACCGCGGGAACAAAATTCGCCCCGCCGGTCAATGCCGACGGGGCGATTCCTGTGAGAGGAGAGGCGATCAGCGCAGCAGCGCGCGGCTCATGACGACGCGCTGGATCTGGTTGGTGCCCTCGTAGATCTGGGTGATCTTGGCGTCGCGCATCATGCGCTCGACCGGGAAGTCGCGGGTGTAACCGGCACCGCCGAAGAGCTGGACGGCGTCGGTGGTGACCTCCATGGCGACGTCGGAGGCGAAGCACTTCGACGCCGAGGAGATGAAGCCCAGGTTCTTCTCGCCGCGCTCGGCGCGAGCGGCCGAGGTGTAGACCATGAGGCGAGCGGCCTCGACCTTCATCGCCATGTCGGCGATCATGAACTCGACGCCCTGGAACGAGCTGATCGGCTTGCCGAACTGCTTGCGGTCCTTGACATATGCGATGGCCTGGTCGAGCGCGCCCTGCGCGATGCCGACGGCCTGCGCGCCGATGGTCGGGCGGGTGTGGTCGAGGGTCTGCAGGGCGGTCTTGAAGCCGGTGCCCTCGTCGCCGATGATGCGGTCGAGCGGGATGGTGCAGTCCTCGAAGTACAGCTCGGCGGTGGGCGAACCCTTGATGCCGAGCTTCTTCTCCAGCGGGCCGACGGTGAAGCCGGGGTCGTCCTTGTGGACCATGAACGCGGAGATGCCGTTGGCCTTCTTCTCCGGGTCGGTCACGGCCATGACGGTGTACCAGGTCGACTTGCCGCCGTTGGTGATCCAGCACTTGGAGCCGTTGAGGACCCAGTTGTTGCCGTCCTTGCGGGCGCGGGTCTTCATGCCTGCGGCGTCGGAACCGGCCTCGCGCTCGGACAGCGCGTAGGAGGCCATGGCCTCACCGGAGGCGATGCCCGGGAGCACCTGCTGCTTGAGCTCGTCCGAGCCGTTGAGGATCAGGCCCATGGTGCCGAGCTTGTTGACGGCCGGGATCAGCGACGCCGAGGCGTCCACGCGGGCCACTTCCTCGATGACGATGCAGGCTGCGATCGAGTCGCCGCCCTGGCCACCGAACTGCTCGGGGACGTGGATGGCGTTGAAACCCGATGCGTTGAGGGCGTTCAGCGCCTCCTCCGGGAAACGCGAGTTCTCGTCGACGTCAGCCGCGTGCGGCTCGATCTCCTTCTCGGAGAGCGCACGGATCGCCTCGCGCAGCGCGATGTGCTCTTCCGGGAGCTCGAAGACGTTGAAGTCGGGATTTCCGTAGCCCATGACAACTCCTCACGGCACAGCGAGTGCCTGTTCGTTCCCGGCACACGGGGTGCCGGCAGATGTTGACAACCAGTTCAGCACGGCACTGAGTGCCATGTCAATCGATGCAATCCCCGTCCCCGCCGATTGTCCCCGAAACCGGCGCCGATGTCCCGCAGCCCTCCGCCGGGTCAGTCCTCCCCCAGCTCTTCGGCCACCCGACGTGCGACTTCCGAGCGAGACATCCCGGCCGGATAGGCAACCACGGTGACCTGTCCGCGCGACCCGCCGCCCGGGACCGATGCGCCGCCGGCGCCCCCGGCACCGAGTGCCATCGCCACTCGGTGCAGCTCGTCCCGCAGTCGTTCGGGGGTGGCTTCGGCGTCGCCGCGGATCATCTGCCGCAGCAGGAAGTTGTGGGTGCCCGTGACCGCCGCGACGTAGGCAACCACCCGCACCGGCGACTCGCCGGGCAACCGTGCGCGCAGGAACTCCTCGAACGCACCCTGGTAGCGGTACGTCGTCACCAGCTCCCGATCCCGCAGCGCGGGCACCTCCTGCACCACCTGTGCGCGCCGCACCGCGAGTTCACGATCCCGGACGAAGTGGGCGAAGACCAGTTCGGCCGCCGCACACACCGCCAGCCACGGATCGTCGTCGGAGGCCGCAAGCCGGTCTCCGACCTGCGCGAGCAGCGACTCGTGGTCGGCGAAGATCACGTCCTCCTTCGACCCGAACTGCCGGAAGAACGTGCGACGGGACATCCCGGCGGCGGCCGCGAGCTGCTCGACGGTCGTCGACTCGTAGCCGTGCTCGCTGAACAGACGGATGGACTCGGCGACGACGCGCGTGCGGAAGGCGGCCGGATCGGTGTCCGCGACTGACATGGGACAAGTATCACCACATCGAGGCGACGAGGCCCTCGGCCCGTCCCGAAGCGGGAGTTCGGCGCGGACCCGTGCAGCGGATCGGTGCGCATTACTCGTCAGTAGCGACCGCCACAAAAGCTGGGTCCGACGCGTGGTCACTACGTACGGTGGAGCCATGGCAACCCCCACCGCTCCCACCGAGAAGACCCCGGCTGAGAAGAGCTCGACGGAGAAGACCCCGTCGACGACGAGTCCGACACCCATCGCGACCGAACCGACCGTCGACGACCCGGTCGCCCCGACCGACGTCTCCGCCGACGACGAACTGTCCGCGGACGAGCGGGCACTGCTCGTCGACAATCTGCGGTTCGTTCTCGACGGTCGCTGGCGGGCGACGAGGGAGACGGTGCGGGAGAACTCGAACCGCGCCGACCTCCTGCCCGACCCGTCCCGGACGCTCGACGAGGCGCGCGCCCACACCCTCGAGGTGATGCGCGAGCTCGCCTCGCAGGGTTTCGCGGCCGCCGGTTTCGCCGAGGACCACGGCGGCAGCGGTGACATCGGCGCGTCGATCACCGCCATCGAGATGCTCGGCTACGCGGACCTGTCCCTCATGGTCAAGGCCGGCGTGCAATGGGGCCTCTTCGGCGGCGCCGTCGAAAACCTCGGTACCGCACGGCATCACGAGAAGTACGTGCCCGGCATCATCGACCTGAGCGTCCTCGGGTGCTTCGCGATGACCGAGACCGGGCACGGTTCGAACGTGCAGGCCATCGAGACCACGGCGACCTACGACCGTGAGGCCCGCGAGTTCGTGATCAACTCCCCCACCCCGTCGTCCCGCAAGGACTACATCGGCGGTGCCGCCGCGCACGCCCGGTACGCCGCGGTGTTCGCCCAGCTCGTCACCGGCGGGCCCGACGAGGAGCCCGAAGGCCGTGGCGTCCACTGTTTCGTGGTGCCGATCCGGGACGAGGACGGCTCCGACCTGCCCGGCGTCACCACCAGCGACTGCGGGTACAAGGGCGGACTCGCCGGCGTCGACAACGGCCGGATCATGTTCGACAACGTCCGCATCCCCGCGGAGAACCTGCTCAACCGCTACGCCGACGTCGCCGAAGACGGCAGCTACAGCTCGCCGATCGAGAACACCAACCGCCGCTTCTTCACCATGCTGGGCACCCTCATCCGCGGCCGCGTCAGCGTGGCGGCGACCGCGGGTGCCGCCGGCCGCAAGGCGCTGGCACTCTCGACCCGCTACGGATTGATCCGCAAGCAGTTCGAGGCGCCCGAGGGCACCGACGAGATCACCGTGATGGACTACCTCGGTCACCAGCGAAAGCTGTTGCCGCTCATCGCGAAGTCGTACGCGATCGGATTCGCGCAGAACGAGATCGTCGACGAACTGCACGAGGTCCAGTCGGTCGCACCCGACGACTCCGACTCCGGACGCCAGCGCCAGCTCGAGGGGCAGGCCGCCGGCCTCAAGGCCTACGCCACGTGGCACGCCTCCCACGCGATCAACGTCAGCCGTGAAGCCTGCGGCGGCGCAGGCTATCTCGACGAGAACCAGCTGTCGATCATGCGGGGCGACATCGACGTCTTCACCACCTTCGAGGGCGACAACACGATCATGACGCAGCTCATCGCCAAGGAACTGCTGTCCGCGTACTCCGAAGACGTCCAGGGCCTTTCGGCGGGCGGCTGGGTGCGCTTCATCGCGGGCATGGCCCGCGACGTGGTGGCCGAGAAGACCGCGGTCCGGCAGGTCGTGCAGACCCTGCTCGACGGTTCCGACGAGGACACCGAGAAGTCGGCGCTCACCGACCGCAGCACCCAGATCAGGTTGTTCCGCAACCGCGAGGACCACCTCGTCCGGACGTGCGCGCAACGTCTACGCCGCGCGCTCGACGACGACAACGACGCTTTCGAGGTGTTCAACAACGCGCAGGACCACCTGCTGAAGGTCGGGCACGCGCACATCGAACGCGTGGTGCTCGAGGCCTTTGTCGAGGCGATCGAGAATTGCGATTCCCGTTCGGCGGCCGAGCTTCTGGGCAAGGTGTGCGACCTCTTCGTCTACTCAGCACTGGAGGACGACCTGTCCTGGTTCATGATGCACCGGCACATCTCGGTGGAGCGCGCCAAGGCGATCCGCCGCGGCGTGAACGAGCTCTGCCAGGAATTGCGGCCGCATGCCCGGTCGCTCGTCGACGCCTTCGGCGTCCCGGAAGAGTTGCTGCGCGCACCCATGCTCCAGAACGGCTGACCCCCGCTCTCGAGACCATCGCGGCCACCGTCGAACAGGCGGTGGCCGCGTTGTCGTTTCGGCACCGGTGTTTGGGCCTGCGCACCACGGGAATACTGCCGCCGACGCCGCTGTGGAGACCACGCTGCGACGCACCGACGAGATCGCGCGGGCCCGCGTCCGGGAATCGCCCGCGCCCGACTTGTCCATCTGCGCTGCGACAGCGTGCCACAAGCCGATTCGGAAAGAGAACCATGTTCCGCCACACCGACTACATGCAGTTCGACGTCAAACCCGAGAAGCCCGACCCCATCTACGCCCGCAAGCTCCAGGAGTTGCTCGGCGGCGCCTATGGCGAGATGACGGTGACGATGCAGTACCTCATGCAGGGCTGGAACTGCCGCATGAAGGGCAAGTACAAGGACATGATCATGGACATCGCGACCGAGGAGATCGGTCACGTGGAGATGATCGCCACCATGGTCGCACGTCTGCTCGAAGGCGCGCCGGTCACCAACTCGACCGAGAACGCCCTCGGTGACCCGGTGGTCGCCGCCGTCCTCGGCGGCACCGACCCCACCCAGGCCATCTTCTCCGGCGGCGGCCCCCGTCTCGCCGACAGCAACGGTGTGCCCTGGAACAGCGGATACATCACGCACAGCGGCAATCTGCTCGCCGATTTCCACGCCAACGTGACCGCCGAGGCGCAGGGGCGCGTCCAGACGGCCCGCCTGTGGCACATGACCGACGATCCGGGCGTGAAGGCCATGCTGCGGTTCAACCTCGCCCGCGACACCTTCCACCAGAACCTCTGGCTGAAGGGGATCGAGGAGCTCAAGGAGGACGGCCTGGAGGGCACGATCGCCCCCGACGACCTCTTCGACGAGGAGTTCAGCGAGCACGCGAGCACGCTGTGGCACCTGTCCGACGGCGAGGACTCGGACAAGGGCGGCTGGGCCAGCGGCCCCACCCCAGACGGCGCGCACCAGTTCAAGTTCCTCGCCGACCCGCAGCCGCTGGGCGATCGGCAGTCGGGGCCGCCGCCGGACCCGAAGCTCTACGCGACCTACGACGGCGCGATGGGCACCCCGCAGAAGCCGCAGTTCGGCACCGAGAAGGGTGTCATGGGCAAGATCAAGGACGTCGTCGACCCGGACCCGTCCGGCTAGACCGACAGCATGTGCAGTGCACGCTGCCCGGCGGTGGACCCGATGTCGGGGACGCCTCCGGGCACGCGTGCGCCCACCCGACAACCGGAGTTCTCATGAGCGCACTACCCGACCTCATCACGACCCCGTTCCGCTGGCTGGCCGCCCTCAGACACGCCCGGGTGTTCCACCCCGACGGTCTGCTGTGTGGTGGCACGGCCGCGCTGTCGGCCGACCACCCACTGCCCTTTCACAGCGGCCCGGTGTCGGTGCGGGTCTCCAAGGGCATCGGCACACCCGGCGGCCTACCGGACATCGTCGGCCTGGCCATCCGCTTCCCGTCGACCGACCCCGGCACCGTCGGCGGCGGCGGGGTGTCGCCGTCGACCAACGCCACCGGCGCGTGGGATCTCCTGCTCGCCGGCCCGGCCCCGCTCGACGGCCGACTACCCGTCCCGCTGCCGACGACGCACTGGGCCACCGCGGTGTCGAGCCTGACGCCGTACCGGTACGACGGTGACCTGTACTGGATTCGGGCGCGCATCCTCGAACCGGCGGACTCGTCGGGCCTGTCGATCGAGGACCTGGCCGCCCGTCTCCGCCGCAACCAACCGATCGTCATCGTCCTGGAGGCCGGCGCCGGACGGTTCGTGCCGGTCGTCCGGATCGAACTCGACCACGTCCTCACCGGACTCGACGTGGATTTCGACCCCATCCTGCACCGGCCCGAGGGCGTCGAGTTCGCCCCGTCGTGGCTCGGGGATCTACGACGCCGCGCCTACCGCGACAGCCGGGCGGGGCGTCACTCCGTCGTGTCCTGATCCTCCGGGGACGGTTCGGTCGTCGACGTCCCCCGAGGCGGCAGCCCCAGCCGGACGGCCTCGTGCGCCTGCGTGAGCTCGCTGCGCAACCGCTCGACATCGCGGGCCCATGCCTGCGCGATCCGCCCGGAGGTCAGCTGCACGCCGATCCCCTTGCGGCGGCGCGGCACACCGTGCAGCTCGCCCAACGCGGACGCACTCTCCCAGTCCTCGGGGGTGTGGCTGTGATTGGGCGGGAAGATCTTCGCGATGTCGGCCAGCGGCGTCGTGACGGCACCCTGGCGGAGCGTGGTCTCGGTGAGCTCGACGCTGACATGCCGACGGGCTGCCGACACCTGCACGAGCGAGAACCCCAGCAGCAGCACGAAGAAGATCGCCAGCACCGGCCAGTGCACCTGACCGGGCCCGGCGATCTCCATCGCGAGGACCGCACCCACCAGGACCGGACCGATCAGCACCACCCACCAGCTGCCGCCGGACTCGGCGAACAGCACCTCACCCGCCGGCTCGACGGGGTCGGAGTCGTGACCTTCGGGATCGTCGTCGGTCATGTGCCCTACTTGCGCGACCGCGGCGTCTTGGGTTCCGGCTCCTTGCCGGTGTACCAGGTCTCGGCGGGCGGACGGTAGGCCAGCAGGGACCCGAACAGACCGACGAGTCCCGCGAGCAACGGGAACGCGAAGAAGTTCATCCCCAGGCTCAGGAACAGCAGCATGGCCACGACGACCAGGGTCAGCGCCGCCAGCGACGACCGCCACCGCGCATCGCCGGTGTAGGCCTTGCTGCCCAGCAGGATGTACCCGACACCCACGACGGCGACCATGGCGCCGAGCACCCCGGACGTGACGGTCCCGGTGTCGCTGGCCGCCGACACGACGATGACCAGTGCACCGAGCGCGATCAGCAGTGCGCCGGAGGTCAGCCAGCACCGGTAGGCCCAGACGACGAGTTTCGGACGCAGCGCCGGATCAGGACTTGTCACTGGTTCTTCGGTCCTTCGTTCTGGGTGTCGGTGCCCCGGTTCTCCGGATGCGGCTTGTCGAGGTGAACGGGCTCGGATCGGGCGTCGTCGGAGTACGGGCCGGGCGCGCCGCGATGATCGCTGTCACCATACGGCCTGTTCTGGCCGTACGGGTTCTGGCCGTACGGGTTCTGGCCGTACGGGTTCTGGCCGTACGGGTACGGGGGTGACGGCGGGTGGACCGGCTGCGGCTTCCGCGCTGCGGCCATCTCCCGGCAGTACTTTTCCGAGTCCCCGCGCATGAGGAGCACGGTCGCACCGAGCGCCGCGACGCCGCTGATCACCTGCGGGACCATCGCCCACGCCGGCGACGTGTCGCCACCGAACAGCGAGAAGAGCAGGCTGACCACGACGTAGACACCCATCGCCGACAGCACGATCCGCGCCCAGTTGTAGCCCTTACGGGTGAACCAGACGACCAGCGCCGTGATCGCGGTGAGGAACAGCGACGTCACGACCAGCACACCGACCACGAACCCCGACGAGGTCATGAAGTCGATCTGCTCGGGCGGGACCCCTTCCTGCGGAGCGGAACTCACCTGATCGCGGATCATGTCGACGAAGGTGCCGGTCTGCGCGAACATCGCCACGATCTGCCCGACGATCACCACCACCCACAGCTCGACGGCGATGGAGACGGAGTCGGGGATCTTCGGTCGCGACGGCGCGCCGGGGTCGGACGCGGGGTCGTACGGTGCGGACATGGGACCAGCCTAGTGAACGGGCAGCACGACGAGCCCTACACGCTCAGGTCAGGACAGGCGCTGCGCCACCTCGGCCGCCCAGTAGGTCAGGACGATCGACGCACCGGCCCGTCGGATGGCGGTCAGCGATTCCAGGATCGCCGCGTCGCGATCGATCCACCCGCGTTCGGCGGCGGCGGAGATCATCGAGTACTCACCGCTGATCTGGTAGGCCGCGACCGGCACGTCACTCATGTCGGCGACGTCGCGCACGATGTCGAGGTAACTCATCGCCGGCTTCACCATCACGATGTCGGCGCCCTCCTCGAGGTCGAGCCGGACCTCGCGCAGCGCCTCGACCCGGTTGGCCGCGTCCTGCTGGTACGTGCGCCGGTCGCCCTGCAGCGACGAGCCGACCGCCTCGCGGAACGGGCCGTAGAACGCCGAGGCGTACTTCGCGGCGTAGGCCAGGATCCCGGTGTCGGTGAAGCCCGCCGCGTCGAGGGCGGCCCGGATCGTGGCGACCTGGCCGTCCATCATCCCGCTCGGCCCGAGGAGATGCGCACCCGCCCGCGCCTGGGCCAGGGACATCGACACGTAGCGTGCGAGGGTCTCGTCGTTGTCGACGCGACCCCGACCGTCGACGACGCCACAGTGCCCGTGATCGGTGAACTCGTCGAGGCAGGTATCGGCCATCAGGACCGTGGCATCCCCGAGATCGTCACCGAGGGTGCGCAGAGCCCGGTTGAGGATTCCGTCGTCGGCATCCGCGCCCGACCCGGTGGCGTCCTTGTCCTCGGCGCGCGGCACCCCGAACAGCATGAGCCCGCCGACACCGGCGTCGACGGCCTCGGCCGCGGCGGTCCGCAGCGAATCCATCGTGTGCTGCACGACGCCCGGCATCGACGAGATCGGTACCGGGTCGTCGATGCCGTCGGCGACGAACATCGGCAGCACCAGATGTCGCGGCTCCAGCGAGGTCTCGGCGACCAGCCGGCGCATGGCCGGGGTGGTCCGCAGTCGTCGGGGCCGGATCACGGGTGGCATGGGTCTCCTTCGTCTCACGGGCCCTTCGAGGCTCGTCGACCTCGACGCGCTCCTTCGTCGCTTGCTCGGCCCGGCGGCTTTCGCTCCTCGCACCTCCGGGAGCAATGGGCGGGTCACCACCGCTCCTGGAACCTCAGGGATGGGCGGGTCACCACCGCTTCTCCCGCACGGAGAAGCGGTGGCGGGACCCTCAGTCGGCCCAGAGCGTCGACGGATCGGTCGCCTCGGTGGTCGGGCCCGTGGGGGTCTCCGGCTTGGTGCGCGAGAAGCGCGGTGCCACCTGGGCCTGGGTCACGCCGTCGATGTCGACGAGGTTGGCGCGGGCGGCCATGTGGGCGTCGGCAGGTGCCTCGGCGAAGGTGAGGACCGGCGAGGTGCAGGCGTCGGTGCCCTCGAAGACCGCGGCCCATTCGTCGCGGGTACGCGACTTGAAGGTCTCGGTGAAGATCTCCTTCAGCTTGCCCCACTGGGCGATGTCGTTCTGGTCCGGCAGGTCGGCGTCGGTGAGTTCGAGGCCCTTGAGCAGCTCGGCGTAGAACTGCGGCTCGATCGCGCCGACCGCCATGTACTTGCCGTCGGAGGTCTCGTAGACCTCGTAGTACGGAGCACCGGTGTCGAGCATGTTCACACCCCGGGTGTCGCTCCACAGTCCGGTGCCGCGGAACGCCCACATCATCTGTCCCAGAACGGAAGCGCCGTCGACCATGGCCGCGTCGACGACCTGTCCCCGGCCAGACACCCCGCGCTCGAGCAGTGCCGCGAGCACACCGACGACGAGGAACATCGAACCGCCGCCGAAGTCACCGGCCAGGTTGAGCGGGGGCACGGGACGATCGTCCTTGCGTCCGATGGCGTGCAGCATGCCCGTGAGCGAGATGTAGTTGATGTCGTGGCCGGCGAGGTTGGCACGGGGTCCGTCCTGTCCCCAGCCGGTCATGCGCCCGTAGACGAGGCCGGGATTGACCTTCTCGAGGTCGTCGGGTCCGAGTCCGAGCCGTTCCATCACGCCGGGACGGAAACCCTCGAGGATCACATCGGCCTTGGCGACGAGGCCGAGAATGGTCTCCCGGTCGTTGTCGTCCTTGAGGTTGGCCTCGACGACGCGTCGGCCGCGGAGCAGAGCATCGGCGTTGCGGCCGGGCTTGGGCAGCGACCCCGGGCGCTGAACGCGCACGACGTCGGCGCCGAGATCGGCCAGCAGCATGGCGGCATGCGGACCGGGGCCGATACCGGCGAACTCGATGACCCGGATCGAACTCAGTGGGCCGGGCTTGCCGCTGTCGTGTGGTGTGGCACTGCTCATGGGTGTCGTCCTCCCGATCGTTGTTCGCGCACTGTGTCAGGTGTCACTGGATGCTCTCAGCATTCCACAACCGATCGAACGCTCGTCAGAGTGGTGGTTCGCGACATCTGGACGCGTTTTTCGCTCCGTTTTTCGGGCGAGACCGACACACTCGCAGGCACCGTCGCTAGCATTGGTCGAATGACGGTGCCATCGGCGTTGGGGCAGTGCAACTGGCCAGACCTCGATGGGCAGGTGATCACCCTGCTGGTGCCCCTCGGTTCGGTCGAGCAGCACGGGCCCCACCTCCCGCTCGACACCGACACGCGTATCGCGTCGGCGATCGCCGAGCGCGTCTGCGGGCGATCGAAGGCCTCCGGGCTCCTGTGCGCACCGGACCTGAACTACGGCGCCAGCGGTGAACACGAGGGCTTCGCCGGGACCATCTCGATCGGACACGAGGCGTTGCGCGGCCTCCTCGTCGAGTACGGCCGCAGTGCGTGCCGATGGGCGGCGCGCGTGGTGTTCGTCAACGGACACGGCGGGAACACCCGGACGCTGATCGAGGCGGTGACCCGACTCCGCTACGAGGGCCGGGACGTCGCCTGGTTCCCGTGCGCTTTCGAAGGCGCCGACGCCCACGCGGGATTCACCGAAACATCTGTGCTGCTGCATGTTTCGCCGTCCGTCGTGGATCCCGACCGTGCCGTGGCGGGCAACCGGGAGCCGGTGGGGGCTTTGATGGGGGCGATGCGGTCGGGCGGTGTCGCCGCCGTGAGTCCCAACGGTGTCCTCGGCGACCCGGAGGGCGCGAGCGCCGAGACGGGGGCGGGTCTGGTCGACGGGGTGACCGACCGCCTGTGGGCCGCCCTGGAGTCGTGGCAGATCGACGATCTGGGGCGCCTGGGATGACGGCCCTCGACGACTCGGCCCCACGACGCTGGGCCGGGAACCAGGACGCGGACGACGCCTCCGCCCGGGACGACTCGGAGTCCGTCGAACCCGGAGCGCACTCGGACGCCGACGCGCCTCCGGGGCCGCGCACCGATCTGCCCGACGGCTTCCAGGTGCAGATCGACCTGCGCTGTGCCAAGGCGGGCGACTTCCGGTATCTGGTCGGCGGTTCGCCGACGCGGCTGCTGCGCATGTCCGACACCGCACTCGGGATGACCTCCGAGGACGGTCGGATCGAGGTGTGCGACAACGTGACCCGACGACTGGCGCGCGCACTGCTGGACGCGGGGATCGCCAATCCCCGGCCCATGTTCGGGCCGCAGCCGCAGGACGTGACCGTGGTCGTCCCGGTCCGGGACAACCAGGCTGGCATCGATCGCCTGCTCGACGCCCTCGACGGGCTGACGGTCATCGTCGTGGACGACGGCTCCGCGACCCCGATCGTGGCGGACCGGCCCACGGCGCGGGTCCTGCGCTTCGACGACAACCGTGGTCCGTCCGCGGCGCGCAACGCGGGGGCGGAGGCCGCGACGACCGACTTCGTCGCATTCCTCGACTCCGACGTCGTGCCCGACCCGGATTGGCTCACCATCCTGCTGACGCACTTCTCCGACCCCACGGTCGGGCTCGTCGCACCGCGCATCGTCGGATTGCAGTCCGACGCGGCGGTGGCGTCATCGCTGGCCGAACGGTACGAGAACGGGTGGTCCTCCCTGGACATGGGGCCCGAGGAGTCCGCGGTGGCGCCCTCGACCCGGACCCCGTATGTGCCCAGCGCCGCGATGGTGGTGCGGCGCAGCGCTTTCTGCGGTTTCGACGAGTCGTTACGGGTGGCCGAGGATGTCGACGCGTGCTGGCGGATGCACGCGGAGGGGTGGCGGATCCGTTACGACCCGGTGGCTCGTGTGGCCCATGAGCACCGCGCTGACCTGCGCTCGGTGCTCTCGCGTCGCTGTTTCTACGGCACCGGCGCCGCACACCTGGCCTCCCGGCACGGTGACCGGGCGGCGCCGATGAAGATGTCGGTTCCGATGGCCGCCGCGGTGGTGGCGTTGCTGTCGCGGACGCGGTTCGGTGCCGCCCTGGCGATGATCATCCTCACCCATCTGGCGGTTCGGATGCGGCGGCGGCTGGGCGGCCTGCCGTCGGCCCCGCTGGTGTCGGCGCAGATGACCGGACGAGCGGCCGGGTTCGGACTGCTACAGGCCGCGGACGCCATCTGCCGTCACTATTGGCCGGTGGCGGTGTTGCTCGCCCTTGTGTCCAAGCGTTTCCGCACCCTCGCCGTGCAGGTGGCGATCGTCGAGGGGGTGGTGTCCTGGGTCCGGGATCTGCTCGCCGATCCGACCAGTCCGCCCACGCTCGGCCCGCTGCGCTACATCCTCATGCACCGGCTCGACGACCTGGCCTACGGTGCGGGCCTGTGGCAAGGCGTCATCACCCACCGAGACCCGGAAGCGTTGCGCCCGGTCATCTCTCGATGACGACGACCGACCGGTCGCTCACCGCTGACGTCGTCATCGTCGGCGCCGGCAGCGCCGGATGCGTGCTCGCCGAGCGGCTCTCGCGGGACCCCGACCGTACGGTCGTGCTGCTGGAACGCGGTCCGGGAGGCCTGCCGACCCCCGCGGACCTCGAGCTGTCTCGGCTACCGATCGACGACGCCGCCCCGCATGCGGTCCGCCACGACACGAACCTCGGGGTGTCGGCGGCCCGCGGGTCGGCTCTCGGCGGTTCGTCGGCGGTCAACGGCGGGTACTTCCTCAGGTGGCATCGCGACGACTTCGGAACGTGGCCGGCCGGGTGGGGGCTCGACGCCATCGCCGATGCGTACGACGAACTGGACGCGCCCGGCGGCACCATGGGTGTCGAACCCGTCGCCGACGACGAACTCGGAGACGCCGGAACCGCTTTCGAGCGCTACTGGACGGCGCGGGTACCGGTCCGTCCGCTCGCGCTGCGGTGGCCGGTGGTCGGGCTCAACCGGGTGCCGATCAATCGGAGCGGGCTCGCGCGCCGCTCGGCGGCCGACGCGTACCTCGTCCCGGCGCTGTCGCGACCCAACCTCCGGGTCGTGACCGGTTGCACGGTGGACCGTGTGGCGTCGGCCGGGGGTACGACGGTGACGGGCGTGCACGCGGGCTCGCTCACGGTCGGCGCGGGCGAGGTGATCCTCGCCGCGGGCACCCTCGGCACCGCGGGGATCCTGTTGCGTTCGGAGTTGCCCGCACTCGACATCGGGGGTCGCGCAGGTGCCCGTTCGCTGGGTGCCGGGGAGCATCGAGGCCTGGCGGTGTCGTACGCCAGGCGGACACCGGCGGGGCCGGGCATGGTGTTGCCGACCGTGGTGCACACCGACAGTGGTCTCGAAATACGTTGTTATCGAGATGATTTCGCCTCGTACATTCGTGGTCTGCGCGCGTGGGGTCCAATCGTCGAGGTGACCGCGATGAGGCATTCGGCGGTACGGATCGTCGCCGACGGCGCCGCAGTACGGATTGAGTTCGACGAACCCGACCCGGCTACCGCCATCGCGTTGCGGACGGCGGCCACGGGAGTCGTGGAGATGCTGCGGGCGCCCGAGTTCGCCGACGTCGTCGTCCCGGGGAGCGTGCGGATCGCCGATCGGGCGGGGTTCTCCCAGCACGCGTGGGGGACGATGCCGATGGGCGTCCGGACCGATTGGCTCGGCGGGGTGCACGGGGTTCGCGGACTCCGGATCGTCGACGGGTCCATTCTGCCCACCAGCGGGCGCAGTGGCCCGCACGCGACGATCATGATGATGGCGTGCCGGATCGGTGATGTACTCGCGCAACGGTGAGGCGGTCGAGTCCGAACACCTCGCGGTTGCGGCCGGGTCTCTCTAGGGTGAGAGGCATGTCTGAGCCCACGCTGTCCGATCCGGCCATCCGCGACTTCCTCACCAGCGGCACGAAGACCGGGCACCTCGGATACACCGCCGCCGACGGTCGGCCGCTCGTCGTCCCGGTGTGGTTCGTCCTCGACGGCGACCGGATCGCGTTCAACACCGGGGCCACGACTGCCAAAGGCCGTGCGCTGTTGCGTGATCCACGTGTCGTGATGGCGGTCGACCTGCCCGCACCGCCGTTCGGTTTCGTGCAGGTGCAAGGCATCGCGCGGGTCACCGACGACCTCGACGAGGTGCGTCGCATCGCGACGATGTGCGGGGCGCGATACATGGGTGCCGAGCGGGCCGAGGAGTTCGGAGCCCGCAACGGGGTCCCCGGCGAGCTGGGGATCTGGATCGAGCCGAGCAAGGTCATCGCGAGCCTTGATGTCACCGCATGACCGCACACATGCGTTTCTGACCCCGACGCTGCCCAAGCAGTGCTGGGGGTTCATGATCGGGTCGGCGCTGTTCGCGCTGGGGTCGGCCCCCGGGCTGGCACATGTGATGGGCGCCGGGTTCGCCAACAGCTGCTACTTCGTCGGCGCCTGGTTCTTCACCGCAGCCGGATTCATCCAGCTGATCCGCAGCGGTACCGTGGCCGAACTGCGGTCGTCGGCGCCCGGTTCGGTCATCCGTGCCGAATGGCTCTCAGCAGCCACGCAATCGGTGGGTACGATCCTGTTCAACGTGTCGACCACGGGAGCCCTGGTCGCGCATACGATCTGGGGGGACCGGCACCTGGTCTGGACCCCGGACGCGGGCGGGTCCATCGCCTTCCTCATCAGTGGCGCGGTCGCCTTCGCCGGCTACACCCGCGCCACCGGACGCCGGTGGGATCTCCGCGATCGGGACTGGTGGTCGGTGCTGATCAACTGGATCGGGTGTGTCGCATTCGGGGTGTCGGCCGTCGGAGCGTTCGTGACCAAGGGTGGCGTCACCGCCGACGCGGTGGCCGCGACGGTCGGTACGTTCGTGGGAGCGATCTGCTTCTTCCTCGCCTCATTGGTCGTTCTGCCGAAGCGGCACAACGGGTCCGGCTGAGGGCTCGACGGATTCCCGGTCGGGCTGCGGCGCGTCGGCGTCGGCGCGCTCGTCGACGGCGCTCTGGTGGGCCGAGAGTTCCCGGTCCAGCGCCGTGTCGAGGGCGCGGTCGAGTGCGGCGTGGGCGTTCTCGGTTCCGACGCGGCGCATCATCCCCAGGAGGTTCACCGCCCAGGCGACGTCGTCGTCGTTCTCCGGCAGCCAGCCCGGGCCCTTGCGTCGGTCCACCTCGTCATGCGCGGCAGCGAGCAGGATCTCGGCGGCCTCGTTGATCTTTGCGGTGAACCGTTCGTGGACATCTGCCAGCGCGGTGATCTGCACGCCCCGTCGCACGAGTTTCGCCAGGTTTCCGATGATGCGCGGGTCGATGGCCTCGTACACCCCATCGCGCGGGGTCTCGGAGATCACACCGGCTCGCACGAGAGCCGCGACCTGGGCATCGTCCAGCGGACCGAATCTCTCGTCGAGCTCGTCGCGGGTGATCTCCGGGCGTGACGTGCTCGACCAGTGCTCGTCGAGGATCTCGTTGAGCTCCAACGCATCCCCGATGCGGGCGCCGGGGTTCGTCATGAAGGTGGCGATGTGCTTGAGGGTGAACCCGCTCCCGAGCAGTTTGTTGATGGCCCGGAGGTTACGCAGGTGCTTCTCGGTGTAGATCGCGACGCGTCCGCGCCGCAGCGGCTGGGGGAGCAGCCCGCGTTCCTGATAGCCGCGGATGTTCCGGGTCGTGGTTCCGGACACGCGCGCCAGGTCGTCGATCCGGTACTCGGTCATCCCCTCACTGTAACGCTGCGGTGGCCGGAGTCCGAGCGTCCTGGTGAACGAGGATCCGGTAGTCGCGCAGTTCGACGCGGCGCAGCTGATTGACGTACTGGGTCGCGAAGCCGGGGTACATCGTCGCGTTGAACCCGTCGTCGGTCAGGTACCAGCTCTGGCATCCGGAGTTCCAGGTGGTCGAGGTCAGTCGACGCTGGATGTCCTGGTTGTATCGCTCCTGCGCCTCGGCGCGCACGTCGAGAGCCTTCCAGTCGTTCTCGAGCAGCTGGGCGACCGCTTCGGTGATGTAGTCGATCTGGGCCTCCATGTAGACCAGCGCGGAGCTGTGGCCCGGGCCGGAGTTGGGTCCGAACGTGAAGAACAGATTGGGATAGCCGGACACGGCGACGCTGCGGTACGCGAACGCGCCCCGGCCCCACTCGGACGCGAGGTCGCGGCCGTCGAGGCCGGTGATCGGGATCGGCGTCCCGGTCTTGGACACGTCGAACCCGGTCGCGAACACGATGCAATCGAACTGGTGCTCAACACCTTCGACGGTGCGGATGCCGCGTTCGGCGATGCGGGCGATCGGCCAGGTCACCAGTGTGCAGTTCGGTCGCTGGAGCGCGGGGTAGTAGTCACTGGTCATGAGCAGTCGTTTGCATCCCGCGGCGAAGTCGGGGGTGAGCTGCCGGCGCAGCCACGGGTCGTCGACCTGCGACCGCAGGTGCACTTTGCTGACCGCCTCGACGACGCGGGTCAGGGGAGTGTTCCAGACGACGCCCAGCGCCACCGTCTCGTGACCCCAGAACCAGAGTGAACGCGCCAGTCGCTGGGTGCCGGGCACCGCCCGATAGAGCCGCTTGGTCGTCGCACGGGTCCGCACGTTCGCGCGGGGCAGGACCCAGCCGGGCGTGCGCTGGAAGACCTTCACCGACGCGGCGGTCTCGACCAGCTCCGGCACGATCTGGACCGCGCTCGCCCCGGTGCCCACGACAGCGACCTTCTTGCCGGTGAAGTCGTAGTCGTGATCCCAACGTGCGCTGTGGATCTTGTGCCCCTCGTAGTCCTCGATGCCGGGGATGTCGGGGAAGGAGGCGTTCGCGAGCGGACCCGAGGCCAGGACGACGGCGCGCGCCCGTACCGGTTCGTGCCCTTCGTCGAAGGTGATGGTCCACAGACCGTCGTCGGCTTTGTACTCCATCCCGGACACCGTGTGGCCGAACCGGATGTGCGGTCCGATCCCGGAGTCGTCGACCATCGACCGGATGTAGTCGAGGATCTCGGCACTGCGCGAGTAGGTGTGCGACCAGTCCGGGTTGGGCGCGAAGCTGTAGGAGTACAGGCGCGACGGGATGTCGCACGCGGCACCCGGATAGGTGTTGTCGCGCCACGTGCCGCCGACCCGGTCGTCGCGTTCGAAGATCGCGAGGTCGTCGATTCCGCGCTCCCTGAGTCGGATCGCCGCGCCGATGCCGGCGAATCCGGCTCCGATGATGGCCACCGAGATGTACATCACCGCCGCCTCAGGCCGTCGGCTCGTAGGTGAGTTCCTGCGACCACGTGGGTGTTCGGTGGACCAGGCCGAACGGGATGCGATCGGTGAGTTTCACCATCGAGTCGGCGAACAGGTGGTAGGGCACGTTGCCTCGATTGATCACCGCCGCACCGTGGTACGCGACCACCTGGAACATGGGCAGGCGCCGCACGTACTCACTTCGATCTCCCACCGCCCGGTAGCGCTTCATCGCGCTGTACAGCCGTTCCTCGTCGACCCCCATCGCGACGATGTTGTCGCGCATCTTGTTCAGGAGCGGTACATAACTGAGAGCTCCGATCAGGAAGGTCGGCTTGACCCACCCGCCGACGAAATCGATCGTCCGTTTGCGCAACCCCGCGTGTCCGAGGATCTCCATCACCTCGAAGTCGACTGCGAGGTGCCGCGATTCATCGGAGTTGATCCGTCTGAACACCTCCTGGGCCACCGGGTCCTTGACCTCGTCGGTGATGAACTTGATCAGCGCGCCGTCGAGCGCGACCTCGAGCATCGGGATCACGGTTCCCAGAAAGGACAGGGACATGTCGTCGGAGTGTCGGTCGAGCCAGTTGATCACCAGCTGCACGTTGACATTCGGTGACGGGATCTCGTCGCCTGTTGCGTTCGGCCCGCTCGCTCCGCTCCCGGCGCCGCCGAGCATGCCCCACCTGCGCATCAGTGCCAGTTCGGCATTGGCATGCTTCTGTTCCTCGGCGTGGAAGTGTTCGTAGATGCTCTTCAGCGTCGGGGTCGGCGCCTTCTTGGCCATGGCCGCGAAGCCCCGTGCGCCGACGTTCTCGATCCACATCAGGTCACTCATGAAGGGCTTGAGCTTGGCGTGGAGGTCGGGGTCGATGAGCTCGGCGCCCGGTGCGTCCCAATCGATGTCGATCAGGGCCCATTGACGGTCCTTGATCTTCTGCAGCATGTTGTCGAGGTCGATGGCCATGAGAGTGGTCCTTTCATGTGGTCGGTGCGCTGAGGTTGCCGGGTCAGGACGACGGCAGGAGGCGGTTGAGGAGTCCGAGTCCGCGGACGTAGGACGCCGGGAAGTGTCGTTTGAGATGCCAGATCACGCGCGCGTCCAGTTGCGGCAGGACGTAGAGACGTCCCAGATCGTGGGCGTCGAGTGTCGATGCGGCCACGCCGGCCGGGGACACCCCGGTCCAGCGCATCAGCGTCCCGGCGAGATCCTGTGCGTCCGAGGTGATCCGACCGTCGCGAGCCACGTTGGTCTTGACGAACGTGGGGCACAGAACCGTGACACCGACGCCGGCGGAGGCCAGCTCGGCGGCGAGTGTCTCGCTCAGCGAGACCACGCCGGCCTTCGACACGTTGTAGGGCGCCATCACCGGCGCCGCGGCGAAACCCGCGGCCGACGCGACGTTGATGATCCCGCCGCGGCCCGCTTCGCGCAGCATCGGTGCGAAGAGTTCGCACCCGTGCACCACACCCCAGAGGTTGATCCCGAGCGTCCAGTCCCAGTCGTCGAACCCGATGTCGCCGACCGGGCGGCCCCCGATGCCGACTCCGGCGTTGTTGACGACGAGGGTCGGTGGACCGTCGAAGGTGTCGCGGGTGAACGCCGCGAGCGAGGCCATCGCGGCCCGGTCGGCGACATCGCAGGTGAACGCATGGGCCACCCGCCCGGTCCGGGAGGTGACCAGCGACGCGGTCTCGTCGGCGCGTGTCTCGTCGATGTCGGCGCAGATCACCTCGCCGCCGCGCCGGCCGAGTTCGAGCGCGAACGCACGGCCGATCCCGCTCCCGGCACCGGTGACGAGCGCGCGAGCGTTCTGCGACACCGGATTCCGGAGGAACCGGCGCCGTATTCCGTCGACCGCGGTGATCATGACGCGTCCGCCTCGGTGAGTGAGGCCGGGGCCGTCGCCGGAGACGGCCGGTCCGCCGCCCGGTCGCCCAGGAACTCGGCCACCCGGCGCAGTGCGGCGTCGGCTTCTGGGCCGAGCCGGGGGAGGGCCTGGAAGACGTGCATCAGGCCCGGCCAGATCTCCAGCCGGCTGTCACCGCCGTGCGCGCTGAGTTGCTCGTGCAGGTGGCGGGCGTCGGCGCTGAGCATCTCGGCGCCGCCCGCCTGGATGAGGAACGGTGGAAGATCCCGTGCCGCTGCGAAATCCAGCGCGAGACGCGGGTCGTCGGCGGCAACGTCGCGGGTGTAGAGCGCCACCAGGCGGGCGGCAGCCGCAGCCGTGATCGCCGGGTCGCGCCGGATGCGTTCCTGGGTGCGCGCCAGCTCGAAGGTGAGGTCGATGAGCGGGGAGAACAGGACGACCGCGGCGGGTTGGGCAGCGCCGCCGTCCGCGCGTCGGAGGGTCAGATCGCAGGCCAGATGACCGCCGGCGGAGTCGCCGGCGAC
>ERZ501011.94-NODE-94-length-28217-cov-11.002521_pt1 | contig 28217 bp, 25 predicted proteins | sample MGYA00248833_ERZ501011 | MGnify/ENA primary metagenome ERZ501011 (study PRJEB25958, sample SAMN03398530) | human skin metagenome | study: EMG produced TPA metagenomics assembly of the Human Skin Microbiome Metagenome (human skin metagenome) data set. | reverse complement strand
GCCACCCGCGCACTGCTCCCGGCGCGGCCGGGCGACCCGTTGCGGGCCGCACTCGACGACCTCGCACTCCCCTACGACGCCGTGCCGGTCGACGGCGAGGTCCGGTCCAACATCACCATCGCCGAATCCGACGGGACGACCACCAAGATCAACGCACCGGGCGTCACCTTGACGGGCCCGGACCGCGAGGCGCTCGTCGGGCTGATCCGTGAGCACGCCGGCTCCGCGCAGTGGGTCACCCTCTGCGGGTCGCTGCCTCCCGGCGTCCCCGACGACTGGTACCGCTCGATCGCCGACGACCTCGTCCTCGCCGGCTGCCGGGTCGCGGTGGACACCTCGGGCGCTCCCCTCCGTGCCAGCGTCACCGGTCGCGTCGACCTGATCAAGCCCAACGAGGACGAGCTCGCCGAACTGACCGGCGCCGACCCCGGACAGCTCCGAGAAGCACTCGCGCGCAACGATCTCGGACCGGTCATCGACGCCGCTGCGACCATCGCCGAACAGATCGGGGGCAACGTCCTCGCCACCCTCGGCGCCGTCGGGGCCGTGTTGGTCACCGCATCCGGCGTGTGGTCGGCGACCCCGCCGCCGATCGTCCCGCGCAGCACCGTCGGCGCCGGCGACTCGTCACTGGCCGGCTACCTCATCGCGCAGAGCACCGGGGCCGCGCCCGCCGACTGCCTCCGGTCGGCCGTGGCGTACGGCGCGGCGGCCGCATCGCTCGCCGGCACCCAGGCCCCCACGCCCGACCACCTCGACCTCCCCGGCGTGCGGGTGACCGAACTGTCGGGAGCCGCGCGCATGACCTGACGGCACCGTCCCGGCGAGTCTCCACATCCATCCAACACCGCACCCATCCAGCACCGACTCCATCCACCATCGACCCACCCAGCACCGACCCCACTCTTTCCACCGAAGGACATCCCATGACCGAGCAGATCATCACCGCGCAGACGGTGAGTCTCGACGTCGACGCCGGCGGCGATCCCGCCGCCGTCATCACCACGCTCGCCGACGCCCTCGCCGCGGCCGGCCGGACCACCGATCCCGCCGACCTCGCGCGGGCCGCACTGGACCGAGAAGCCAAGTCCGCCACCGGACTTCCCGGCGGCATCGCCATCCCGCACGCCCGTACCGCGTCGGTGACCGCGGCCAGTCTCGCCATGGCGCGGCTGTCCCGCAAGGTCGACTTCGGCGCACCGGACGGGCCGGCCGACCTGGTCTTCCTCATCGCCGCGCCCGAGGGGGGTGCCAGTGCGCACATGAAGCTCCTCAGCTCGCTGGCCCGCTCACTCGTCCGGCCCGACTTCGTGGCCTCGCTCCGCGCGGCCGAGAACGAGGAGCGGGTCATCGAATTGGTCAACGAGGCCATCGACCCCGCACCCCCGGCCCCCGCCACCGCGCCGACCGCCACCCCGTCGACCCCTGCCCCGTCGACCACTGCCCCGGCCGCCGCGGCAGCACCAGCGACGTCGACCACGGAACCCGAAGGTGCGCCGGCCCGCCCGGACTCGGACCGGACCCCGGACCCGGGACCGGCCACGCCGCGCATCGTCGCGATCACCGCATGCCCGACCGGCATCGCCCACACCTACATGGCGGCCGACGCCCTGAAGTACGCCGCCGAGCGGGCCGGCGTCGAGTTCGCGGTGGAGACCCAGGGGTCCTCGGCGACCACGGCCTTCGATCCGGATGTGATCGCGTCGGCCGACGCCGTCATCTTCGCCACCGACGTCGGGGTCAAGGACCGCAACCGGTTCCGCGGCAAACCCGTCATCGCATCCGGGGTGAAGCGCGCCATCAACGAGCCCGACGCCATGATCGCCGAGGCGGTCGCGGCGGGGCGCGACCCGAACGCGGCGCGCGTCACCGGCGACGGCGCGGACGCGGACGCGGCCGACTCGTCGAAGTCGGGCATCGGTCTCGCCGGCCGTACACGGCAGGCACTCATGACCGGTGTGAGCTACATGATCCCGTTCGTCGCGGCGGGCGGACTGCTCATCGCGCTCGGCTTCCTGCTCGCCGGCTACGAGGTCGCCAACACGAACCTCGACGACGGCGGCACCCTCAGCGACGGCGCGTTCATCGCCCTGAACAACAGCCTCTGGGATCTGCCGGCGGGCGGGTTGTTGCAGTACCTGGGCGCGGTGAGCTTCGCGATCGGCTCGGGCGTGATGGGCCTGGCGGTACCGGTCCTCGCGGGCTACATCTCCTTCGCGATCGCCGACCGCCCCGGTATCGCACCCGGTTTCGTCGCCGGCATCGTCTCGCTCGCCGTGGGCGCCAGCTTCATCGGCGCGCTGATCGGCGGTCTCATCGCCGGCGTGGTGTGCCTGTGGATCGCGCGGACCCCGGTGCCCCAGTGGGCTCGTGGTCTCATGCCGGTCGTGGTCATCCCGCTGTTCGGCAGCATGATCGTCGGCGGACTGCTCTACATGGTCCTCGGCAAACCGCTCGCCTGGCTGACCGAGCAGATGAACAGCGGCCTCGAGAGCATGTCCGGCGGATCGGCCATCGCCCTCGGCATCGTGCTCGGCCTGATGATGTGCTTCGACCTCGGCGGACCGGTCAACAAGAGCGCGTACCTGTTCGCCACCGCCGGGATCGCCGACGCGGCGACTGCCGGACCCGCGCAGTTCCAGATCATGGCGGCGGTCATGTGTGCCGGCATGGTGCCCCCGCTCGCCCTGGCTCTCGCCACCGTCGTCCGACCGGGCCTGTTCACCGAACCGGAGCGCGAGAACGGCAAGGCCGCATGGCTCCTCGGCGCGTCGTTCATCTCCGAAGGTGCCATCCCGTTCGCCGCGGTCGACCCCTTCCGGGTCATCCCGTCGATGATGGCCGGTGGTGCCCTGAGCGGTGCGCTGATCATGGCCTTCGGTGTCGAACTGCGCGCCCCGCACGGCGGCATCTTCGTCTTCTTCGCCATGAACAACTGGGTCCTGTTCCTCGTCGCGCTGGTCGCCGGTACGGTGCTGTCCGCCGTCCTGGTGGTCGCGGCCAAGCAGGTGCACCGCAGTCGCGACGCCGTCGCCTTCGACGAACTCGAGGCGGTCGCCGTCTGACACCCGATCACACGACCACCTGACATCCGGGGCGCTCCCCGGCACCGAATCGCCCGACAACCACCACAGATCGCACGACAACACTCGAAGGAGTTCCCATGCCCAGCACCACCGCCACCGTCGGCTCCGCAGTCGGACTGCACGCCCGCCCCGCCACGATCATCGCCGAGGCGGTCGCCGAGACCGGCAGCCCGGTGACGCTGGGCCTCGAGGGCGGTGACCCGGTGGACGCGGGATCGGCGCTGATGATCATGACGCTCGGGGCCGAGAAGGGCACCCGCGTGGTCGTGACGGCCGACGACCAGGCCGCGCTCGACACCATCGTCGGTCTCGTCGAGAAGGATCTCGACGCCGACTAGGTCGGTCCAGCCGACTGGGTCCGTACAGCCGGCGTGGCGCTCAGATCCGGAGGTCCGCGATCTCGCCCGCGAAAGCGGCCGGGACGCGGACCTTCATCGTGGTACCGGTCTCGGTGTGCTCCGACGAGATGACCTCGCCCTCGCTGTGGACGCGAGACACGACATCACCCCGGTCGAACGGCACCTCGATGGTCATCTCGACGTCCTCGCGACCGACGAACTCGCGCACCCGCCCGAAGAGTTCGGGCAGTCCCTCACCGGTTCGGGCGGAGATGAACACCGCATCCGGACCGAGCGCGCCACGCAACTCGGTGAGGCGGTTGCCGTCGATGGCGTCGATCTTGTTGATGACCAACAACTCCGGCGGCGCGGTGACGCCCTCTTCGGCGACGATCTCGTTGATGACCTGACGGACGGCCGAGATCTGTTCCATCGGGAAGGCGTCCGCACCGTCCACGACGTGCAGCAGCAGATCGGCGTCGACGACCTCCTCGAGCGTCGAGCGGAACGCCTCGACGAGCTGGGTCGGCAGATGCCGGACGAACCCGACCGTATCGGTGAAGACGACCGCGCGGCCGTCGTCGAGCGTCGCCCGCCTGGTGGTGGGATCCAGGGTCGCGAACAACGCGTCCTGCACGAGGACACCGGCGCCGGTCATCGCGTTGACCAGGCTGGACTTGCCCGCGTTGGTGTAGCCGGCGACGGTGATCGTCGGGATCGAACCGCTCTTGCGCGCAGCACGTTTGGTGTTCCGCGCCTTCTTCATGCCACGGATCTCGCGCCGCAGCTTGGCCATCCGCTCCCGAATGCGGCGACGGTCGGTCTCGATCTTGGTCTCACCGGGACCGCGCAGGCCCACACCGCCGTTGCTGCCCGCCCGGCCACCGGCCTGCCGGGACATCGACTCACCCCAGCCGCGCAGACGCGGGAGCATGTACTCCATCTGCGCGAGGGAGACCTGCGCCTTGCCCTCGCGAGAGGTCGCGTGCTGGGCGAAGATGTCGAGGATCAGCGCGGTGCGGTCGATGACCTTCACCTTCACCACCTTCTCCAGCGCATTGAGCTGGGCGGGCGTGAGCTCACCGTCGCAGACGACGGTGTCGGCGCCGGTCGCGAGGACGATCTCGCGTAATTCCTCGGCCTTGCCACTGCCGATGTAGGTGGCGGGATCGGGTTTGGAGCGACGCTGGATCACCGCGTCCAGGATCTGGGAACCGGCCGTCTCGGCGAGGGCGGCCAGCTCGGTCATGTTGGCCTTCGCGGCAGCCGCGCTGCCCTCGGTCCACACGCCGACCAGGACCACGCGTTCGAGTCGTAGCTGCCGGTACTCGACCTCGGTGACGTCGGTGAGTTCGGTGGAGAGTCCCGCGATGCGCTGTAGCGAGGCGCGCTCGGACAGTTGGAGTTCGCCGGTGGTGGGATCCGCGGTGTCGCGGATCCCGAGATCGGCCGCGGACATGATCTGTGCTTCTGATTCGGTCATACGGGAACCATGGTCTCACGACCGTCCAGGACCGAGCACGCGAATATCGAGCTCAGCGCTCCCAGCCGGGCCGCAGCACCCCGTCGGCGACCAGCATCGACGGCCCGCGCAGGGTCGAGCCATCGGGACGGATCGTCACGGTGACCTCACCGCCGGGGATGCCGATGCGCAGCTCGCCGGTGTCCGCGCCGCGGGCGTCGAGAGCGGCGCGCGCCGCCGCGACCAGGCCGGTTCCGCAGCTGCGCGTCTCCCCGACGCCCCGTTCGAACACCCGCATCCGCGCGGTCAGGCTGCCGTCGGGCCCTTCCGCGGGTGGGGTCAGCAGCTCGACGTTCGCGCCGTGCGGGAAGTCGGCGGCCTCGATGATCACGCCGGCGGAGAAGTCGACCGCGTCGAGGTCGGCCGCGGTCATGTCCGCGACGACGCACGCCAGGTGGGGGTTGCCCACGTCGACCATCGCACCGGGGTAGATGTCGTCACCGATGCGGACCACCGACGACCCGTCGAGCCGCGCCGGACCCATCTCCACCGTGACCTCGGCGTGCACGGCGTCGAAGGAGTGGATGGTGACGCCGCGGGCACCCGCACGGGAACCGACGGAGAACGTGTCGGTGTCGACGAGTCCCGACGCCCGGACGTAGTGGGCGAAGACGCGTACCCCGTTGCCGCACATCTCCGCGACCGAACCGTCGCCGTTGCGGTAGTCCATGAACCAGTCGTCGGCCGACACCCCGTCCGGCAGGGCGTCGAGGACACCGGTCGCGACGAGGGCGCCCGAGCGGGCGACGCGCAGCAATCCGTCGGCGCCGATCCCCCGTTGCCGGTCGCACAGCACAGCGACCGTCGCGGCGTCGAGCGCGATCTCGGCGTCGGGGTCGGCGAGGACCACGAAGTCGTTCTGGGTGCCATGACCCTTGACGAAGTGCAGGCCGTCGCTCGCACTGCTCTGCGGGGCGGAAGTCACGGATCACAGCCTACGGGGAAGGCGCGTCGACGATGCGCAGCGCTCGGTCGAGCAGATCGGGTGCGGCGGCGTCGAGCCACTGCGCCCGGTGATCGCGACGGAACCACGAGCGCTGCCGACGGACATAACGCCGGGTGCCGATGAAGGTCAGCTCCTCGGCCTGCGCGAGGTCGTACTCGCCGTCGAGCGCCGCGAGGACCTGTTTGTAACCGATCGCCTGCGACGCGGTGCGTCCCTCTCGCAGGCCGCGGGAACAGAGGTCCTCCACCTCCTCGACGAGGCCCTGCCCGAACATCGCTCTCGTCCGACGGCGGATCCGATCGTCGAGTTCCTCGGTGTCCCGGTCGAGGGCGAGGATGATCGTGCCCCAGCGCGGTTCGCCGATGGTGGGCTGCGACGCGGCGAAGGGCGCACCGGTCAGCTCGACCACCTCCAGCGCCCGCACGATACGGCGACCGTCGGTGGCCAGGATGGTCGACGCCGCGGCCGGGTCGACCTCCGCGAGCAGCCGGTGCATCTCGTCCACTCCGCGCTCGTCGAGCAGATCCTCGTAACGCCGGCGTACCTGCGGGTCGGTGGCCGGGAACTGCCAGTCGTCGAGGAGTCCCTGGACGTACATCATCGATCCCCCGACGATCACCGGGACCCGACCCGCGGCGCGCAACCGGTCGACGTCGGCCCGCGCGGCCTGCTGATAGCGCGCGACCGTCGCCACCTCGGTCACGTCGAGCACGTCGAGCTGATGGTGCGGGATGCCGCGGCGTTCGTCGGGCGGGAGCTTGGCCGTCCCGACGTCCATGCCGCGGTACTGCTGCATGGCGTCGATGTTGACGATCTCGCCGCCGAGCCGTTCGGCGAGGTCGAGGGCCAGATCGGACTTGCCGCCGGCAGTGGGTCCGACAACAGCGATCGGGGTGGGCGGCGCGGTCATCGGACGTGCTCACCGTCGTCGACGGTCCAGGTCGCGACCACGTAACCCACGCCGAAGGGCGCGTCGGCGAAGTCGGGTACCGCCCGGACCGACCGGTCGCCGACGAGACCGGCCGCCACCTGCCACGCGACCCGGCCGCCGACGCCCTCGGCATCGCACTTCGCAGGGTCGAGTGCCATCAGCGTGTCCGTGTCCGCCGATCCGAGCGCAGCCACGATCGCGTCGTTCAGCGCCACCGCCGATTCCCGACGCCCCCCGCCGGGGGCCTTGTCGGTCAGCGCCGTCGACCCGTCGCCCACCACCAGGACCCCGACGGCGTCCGAGCCCTCGTCGAGACGGGCGGCCAGCCGGGTACCCACCGCGACGCACTCCGCGGGCGGCGTGGCGGAACCGACGCTGCACACGCTCAGCGGACCCAGCGACATCCGCTCGGCGATCCACCCGGCGATCAGCGCCGACAGACTCATCCGGGGCAGCGGGTCGGTGACCGCGACATCGGTGGCGGCGACATCGGTGGTCACGACATCGGTGATCGCGGAGTCGATCGTGACCGGGACGTCCACGCCGAAGCGCGCGAAGGTGCCGCGCAGGGGCTCGCCCACCAGGCCCGCGATCGCCTCGTCGGCGGTTCCGATCGCCACCCAGCGGTCGATGCCGAGCGCGCCCGCGACCGCGTCGAGAGCTGCCCGCCGCACCGGCTCGGTGTCGGAGGCGGCCGGTCCGGCCAACTCAGGGACGAGCAGCGGGGCACTCGGAACGAAGACGACGGCCGCAAGCACACCACGACGCTAGTCGACAGGATCCGTCCCGCTCGCCCCGCTCCCGGCGCCGGTTACCCCGCGCCGCGACCCACCAACTCGGCACGGACGCCACATCGACGGGCCTGAACTGCTTGAATGGAACGGTACTTGTCGGCGATCGCGGGCGTAGGATGCCCGGCGAGAACCGACTCCAGCGACCGGCAGCCGTGACGCGCGGCACCACTGAGCGGCAGGACACGTGCACATGAGCAACCCGACCGAATCGGCTTCCGAACCCCAGCAGGCACCCGCCGGGCAGGACACACCGAAGCCGGGACCCAAGCCGGGACCCCGGCCCAAGCCCGGACCCCGCCCCGGCATCGCGTCCGAACCGGTCGTCACGCATCTCGTCACCGGCGATCCGCACCGCTTCGGTCGTATCGACGAGTCGGGTGTCGTGTGGCTCAAGACCGACGAGGGCGAACGCGAGATCGGTTCGTGGCAGGCCGGCACGGTCGAGGAGGGGCTTGCGCACTTCGGACGCCGGTTCGACGACCTCGCCACCGAGGTCGAGATCCTCGAGGAACGGCTCACCGCCCGCTCGGGAGACCCGCGTAAGGCCCAGCAAGCCGCCAAGCACCTGCTCGACGAGTTGCCCAACGCGCATGTGATCGGTGACGTCGCCGCGCTGCAGCGCCGCCTCGAGGCGATCGTCGGCAGCGCCGACGAGGTCGCCGAGACCATCCGCGCCGAGCGCGAGAAGACCCGGTCGGAGGCCATCGCGCGCAAGGAGGTCCTCGCCGCCGAGGCCGAGCAGATCGGCGCCGACGCGACCAACTGGAAGAGCGCGGGCGACCGGCTGCGCGAGATCCTCGACGAGTGGAAGTCCATCAAGGGCGTCGACCGCAAGACCGACGACGCGCTGTGGAAGCGGTACGCCAAAGCGCGCGACGCCTTCAATCGCCGGCGAGGTGCGCACTTCGCCGAACTCGACCGCGAGCGCGCCGGTGCGAAGGAACGCAAGGAAGCACTCATCGCCCGCGCCGAGGAGCTGTCCGGCTCCACCGACTGGGGTCCGACGTCGGCCAAGTTCCGGGAACTGCTCGGTGAGTGGAAGGCGGCCGGCCGCGCCCCGCGGGACACCGACGAGGCCCTCTGGCAGCGGTTCAAGGCCGCACAGGACGTCTTCTTCGGCGCCCGCAACGCGGCGTCGTCGGAACGCGACGCGGAATTCTCCGCGAACGCGACCGCCAAGGTCGCCCTGCTCGATGCCGCCGAGAAGGCCATCGACCCGGCCACCGATCTCGACGCGGCCCGCCGCGAGTTCCGGTCGTTCCGCGATCAGTGGGACGAACTGGGCAAGGTCCCGCGCGATCAGATGCACAGCCTGGAGGCCCGCGCGCGGGCCCTGGAGAAGCGCATCCGCGACGCCGAGGACGCTCAGTGGCAACGGACCGATCCCGAGGCACTGGCGCGGGCGGCGCAATTCGCCGATCGCGCAGCGCAACTCGAGGACCAGGCACGCAAGGCGGCCGAACGCGGAAAGGACCGCGACGCCGCGAAGTTGCGCGATCAGGCTGCGCAGTGGCGCGAGTGGGCCGCCGCCGCGGAGAGTGCCGTCACCGACCGCTGAGTCCGGTCGGGCCGGCCGGATCAGTCCTCGTTCGGGTTCTTGCGGTACAGCGCTGCGGCGTAGGCCTCCTGCTCGGCGGCCTGCCGGCGCCGCTCGTCCTCGAGCGCGAGCTGATAGGAGCTCCGCGCCCACACGACGCGGGACCAGTGGAACGTGAGCACGAAGACCGCGATCCAGCCCAGCACAAGGCCGATGCCGACGCCCGACGGCGGCTCGACGCCACCGACGCCCGGCGTGTTCCGCGACCACCACGCCAGCATCCCGGCGACGCACGCGATGGCGCACCCGCACAGCGCGATCCACGCCAGGAACCACCGGCGGGTGAGCAGCGCGAGCATGGAGACGACGATGCCGAAGATCGTCACCAGGTAGACGAAGATCCTCGACACGATCGTGACGCGCTCGGCGGCCGCCTCGGGCGTGAAGGTGAGGACCTCGAGCCCGGTGACGGATCCCGTGTGCGGCAACACCATCGACACCATGGCGAGGACGACGGCCACGGCGACGACGACCGCGCGCGCACCCGGGTCGATCTCGCCGGCCACCCGCCGTTCCGCCTTGCGCAGGTCGTTCTCGTACTGCTCGAACGCGGCCTTCTCGGACGCAGAGCTGCCGGACGCCTCGTTGTCGGACGCCGAATTCTCGGACATGGTCATCGCCTCACTTCGTGATGGTGGTCAGCTGCCGCAGCCACTGCCGCAGCCGGCGTCGGCCGGGACGGCGGCGGGGGCACCGAACCCCGGCAGCCCGAGCCGGACGCCGACGGGCGCGGTGGTGGGGGTACGGCTCTGTTCGTGCGCGTCGCCGGCGCGGGTGCGGCGGTGCGCGAGAACGCCGGAATCGGCGATCAGATGGTGTGGTGCAGCTGCGGTGAGCTGCGTGTGCACGACGTCACCCGGGCGGATCCCCGACGCCGTTCCGGGCGCGAAGTGCACCAGGCGGCCGTCCCGGGCGCGGCCGGTCATGCGCTGGGTCTTCGCCGACTTGCGCCCCTCGTCGGCGACCACGAGCAACTCCACCTCGGTCCCGACCAGCGCCTCGTTCTCGGCCAGGCAGATCCGCTCCTGCAGCGCGATGAGACGCCGGTAGCGATCGGCCACGACCTCGGGCGGCACCTGATCGGCCATCGTCGCGGCGGGCGTGCCGGGGCGGGGCGAGTACTGGAAGGTGAACGCGCTCGAGAAGCGGGCGCGCTCGACGACGTCCAGGGTGGCCTGGAAGTCCTCCTCGGTCTCGCCGGGGAAGCCGACGATGATGTCGGTGGTGATCGCCGCATGCGGCATGGCCTCGCGGACCTTGTCGAGGATGCCCAGGAACTTGGTCTGCCGGTAGCTGCGGCGCATCGCGCGCAGGATGCGATCGGACCCCGACTGCAGCGGCATGTGCAGTTGCGGACACACATTCGGCGTCTGGGCCATCGCCTCGATCACGTCGTCGGTGAACTCGGCGGGGTGCGGTGAGGTGAACCGGACGCGTTCGAGCCCCTCGATGTCACCGCAGGCGCGCAGCAGTTCGGCGAAGGCGCCCCGGTTGCGGGGCTGATCGGGATCGGCGAAGGACATCCCGTAGGCGTTCACGTTCTGGCCCAGCAGCGTCACCTCGACGACACCCTGGTCGACGAGGGCCTGTACCTCGGCGAGCACCTCGCCCGGCCGGCGGTCGACCTCCTTGCCGCGCAGCGACGGCACGATGCAGAACGTGCAGGTGTTGTTGCACCCCACCGACACCGACACCCAGCCCGAGTAGGCGGAGTCGCGCTTGGCCGGCAGGGTCGACGGGAACCGCTCGAGCGCGTCGAGGATCTCCACCTGGGCGGCGTCGTTGTGGCGGGCACGATCGAGCAACGCGGGCAGCGACCCGATGTTGTGTGTGCCGAAGACGACGTCGACCCACGGTGCTCGGGACAGCACCGTGTCCTTGTCCTTCTGCGCGAGGCAGCCGCCGACGGCGATCTGCATGCCGGGCCGATCGGACTTGACCGGAGCGAGGTGGGACAGGTTGCCGTACAGCTTGTTGTCGGCGTTCTCCCGGATGGCGCAGGTGTTGAAGACGACGAGATCGGCGGGGTCGTCATCACCGGCGCGCACGTACCCGGCGTCCTCGAGCAGACCGGCGATGCGCTCGGAATCGTGGACGTTCATCTGGCAGCCGTAGGTACGGACCTGATAACTGCGCGCGGCGGGTGCTGCCTGCTCAGGCCGATCCGACAACTCGATACTCACCCCTACGAGGGTACGGGGCGCACGCAAATCGACTCCCACAGGACACCGTGTTCCACGTCGGCCGATAGGGTGCCCCAATGACCGTTTCGCCGAGTAAGTCCGCGGACCCAGGGTCCCAGCCGATGATCGCGATGCGCGGGGTGCAGAAACACTTCGGGTCGTTGCACGTCCTCAAGGACATCGATCTCGAGGTCCCCGCCGGTCAGGTCGTGGTGGTCCTCGGACCGTCGGGCTCGGGCAAGTCCACCCTCTGCCGCACGATCAATCGCCTCGAGCCGATCGACGGCGGCGAGATCCTGGTCGAGGGTCAGGTGCTGCCCGCCGAGGGCAAGGACCTCGCCCGGCTCCGCGCCGACGTCGGAATGGTCTTCCAGTCCTTCAACCTGTTCTCGCACAAGACGATCCTCGAGAATGTCACGCTCGCGCCGATCAAGGTGCGCAAGAAGAGCAAGGACGAGGCCGGCAAGCGCGCCCTCGAACTGCTCGAGCGCGTCGGCATCGCCAGCCAGAAGGACAAGTACCCCGCCCAGCTCTCCGGCGGCCAGCAGCAGCGCGTGGCCATCGCCCGGTCGCTGGCGATGAACCCGAAGATCATGTTGTTCGACGAACCGACCTCGGCCCTCGACCCGGAGATGGTCAACGAGGTGCTCGACGTGATGGTGTCCCTCGCGAAAGAGGGCATGACGATGGTGGTCGTCACCCACGAGATGGGCTTCGCGCGCAAGGCCGCCGACCGCATCATCTTCATGGCCGACGGGGCGATCATCGAGGACTCCGATCCGGAGACGTTCTTCAGCAACCCGTCGACCGATCGCGCCCGGGACTTCCTCGGCAAGATCCTGGGGCACTGACATGACACAGCGAACCACCCGCCCGATGCGGACCGCGGGCCTGGTCCTCGCGGTCGGCGCCCTGCTCGCCACCGTGTTGTCCGCCTGCGGCAGCACCGAACCGCGCAACCTGCTCGACTCCATCCGCGAGGGATCGGTCGTGCTGGGCGTCAAGTTCGACCAGCCCGGTCTCGGCCTCTACGAGCCGGACGGCAACGTCGAGGGATTCGACGCCTCGGTGTCGCGCTATGTCGTCAACCACATCGCCGACGACCTCGGTGTCCCCCATCCCGAGGTCACCTGGCGCGAGACCCCCTCGGCGCGCCGCGAGGCGATGATCGACAACGGTGAGGTCGACCTGATCGCGGCCACGTACTCGATCAACGCGGCGCGCTCGAAGAAGGTGTCCTTCGGCGGTCCCTATCTCGTCACGTACCAGGGTCTGATGGTGCGCGCCGACGACAACACGATCGACGAACTCGCCGACCTCGACAAGGGCAAGAAGCTCTGCTCGGTGACCGGCTCGACACCGGCGCAGAACGTCAAGGCACAGCTGCCCGCGGTCCAGTTGCAGGAGTACGACTCCTACTCGGCCTGCGTCGAGGCGCTGCGTCGCGACAAGGTCGACGCGGTGACCACCGACGAGGCGATCCTCGCCGGCTACTCCAACTTCTGGGAGGGCGAGTTCAAGCTCGTCGAGATGACCTACCTCAAGGACGCCTGCGTGAAGGATGCCCTGAAGACCGCGGGCAGTCCGTTCTCCACCGAGCGCTACGGCGTGGGGCTGGCTCTGGACGACACCGCGTCGCAGAACGCCGTCAACACGGCACTCGACGCGATGCTCGCGCCTTCCGTCGACGGCGAGTCGGCCTGGAACGCCGCGCTGCGCGAGGCACTCGGCAATCCCTACGTGGACGAGATCATCGCCCGCGCCGACCGTCCGGACTCGAAGTTCCCCTACCTGCCCGATCCCGGCGACCTCGACTTCCTCGACTCGCCCTCCACACCGTGCCCGCCCGGGCTGCAGTGAGCGACGGAGCTACCGATGAATGACGTCTCTCTGTGGGAGAGCATGGGTCCAGAGCTGTGGCCCGCCTTCTGGGTGACCATCCAGCTGACCTTCTACTCGGCGATCGGCTCGCTGGTGTGGGGCACGATCCTCGCGGCCATGCGGGTCTCCCCCGTGCCGGTGATGCGCGGCTTCGCCGAGGTCTACGTGAACATCGTCCGCAACACGCCGCTGACACTCGTGGTGCTGTTCTGTGCGATCGGCCTGTACCAGAACCTGGGCCTGACCTTCGCGCCGACGATCGAGTCGAACAACTTCTGGCTCGCCGTCCTCGCCTTCGTGCTGTACACCTCGACGTTCGTCTGTGAGACGCTGCGCTCCGGCTTCAACACGGTCCCGCTCGGGCAGGCCGAAGCCGCTCGCTCCCTCGGCCTCTCGTTCACGCAGGTCTTCGGGGTCATCGTGCTGCCACAGGCGATCCGGTCGGTGATCGGTCCGCTGGGCAGCGTCCTGATCGCGCTCACCAAGAACACGACGGTCGCCTCGGTGATCGGCGTCGCCGAGGCGGCGGCTCTGATGAAGACCGAGATCGAGACCTACTCCGACCAGCTGTTCGTCATCTTCGGCGTCATCGCGGCGGGATTCATGATCATCACACTCAGCGAGGGTGCCGTCTTCGGCTACCTCGCCAAGCGACTGGCGGTGAAACGATGAGCGCTGACTCGACCGTCCTCTACGACGCCCCGGGACCACGCGCCCGCACCCGGAACCGCTTGCTGGCGATCGCGTTCATCGCGGTCCTGGCCGCGATCGCGATCTACGTGATCGCCGTCCTCGCCGCCAACGAACAGTTCACCGCCGAGAAGTGGTCGCCGTTCGTCACGTGGAGCACTTGGACCGGCTACATCCTGCCGGGCCTGTGGCGGACCCTCGCGGCCGCGGCGGTCTCGATCGTGCTGTCGTTGTTGCTCGGTGCGGTCCTCGGTATCGGCCGACTCTCCGATCACCTGTGGGTACGCACCATCGCGGGCCTGTTCGTCGAGGTGTTCCGCGCCATCCCGGTGCTGATCCTGATGGTGTTCACCTGGTTCCTGTTCGCGATCTACGGGGTCTTCCCGTCGTCCTTCCTGGCGTTCGCGGCGGTGGTCACCGGACTCACCCTGTACAACGGGTCGGTCATGGCCGAGATCCTGCGATCCGGTATCAACTCACTGCCCAAGGGACAAACCGAGGCGTCGATGGCACTGGGTCTGCGCAAGAGCCAGATGATGCGCATCATCCTTCTGCCACAGGCGATCACGGCGATGATGCCCGCACTGATCTCGCAGATGGTCGTGGCGCTGAAGGACAGTGCGCTGGGCTACATCATCGGTTACTCCGAGGTGGTCCGCAGCGGCCTGCTCTCGGCGTCGCGCTACGGCAACTACATCCCGGCACTGATCGTCGTGGCCATCATCATGATCCTGATCAACTTCGGGCTCTCGACCTTCGCCACCAGCCTCGAACGCCGGCTCCGGCAGGGGCGCCGGTCGTCCGCACCGCCCGCGGATCCGGAAGAGACCGAACTCGCTGCGTCGGAGAACCTGCCGACCGGCAGGTGACACCCGCACGATCGTCGTGTGGGGGCGCTCAGCCGCTACGCAGCTCGCTGAGCGCCTCCCCCACGACGTCGAACGCCAGGGATTGGGAATAGCCGCGCCGCACCAGCATTCCGACGAGACGTCGCATCGCCTTGTCGCGTTCGGCGCGATCCTCGGCTATCCGGTCGACGACCGAGGGCGTGAGTTTGCGCACGACCAGACCCGACGCGATCTCACGTTCGTCGTCGGGGTCGATGTCGGCGAGGGCCTCGGCGATGATCGACTCGTCGATCCCCTTGGTGCGGAGCTCGTGTCGTAACGCGACGCGCCCCTTACCGGAGTTGAGGTGGCGGGATCGTACCCACTCGGAGGCGAACTCCTCGTCGTCGAGGAGGTTGTGTTGCTCCAGGCGCGCCATCACGTCGTCGACCGCCTCGGGTTCGAAACCCTTGCGCGTCAATCGCTCTCGCATCTCCTGGCGTGAACGCGCACGGACCCCGAGCAGTCGGAGCGCCGAGTCCCATGCACTGGGTCCCTTACGGTCGGGGTCGTTGCCCCGCCGTGTGCGCGTCTGCCCGGGGTCCGTTGCCTCGCTCACGGTCTACCTGAACTCGCCTTCGATGTCAGAATTCGACTGGGGCGGGGGCGATGTCGTCGGCGTCGACGGTGGCGCCGATGCCCAGCTTCTCTTTGATCTTCTTCTCGATCTCGTCGCGGATGTCGACGTTCTCGAGCAGGAACTTGCGCGCGTTCTCCTTGCCCTGGCCGAGTTGATCGCCCTCGTAGGTGAACCACGAACCGGACTTGCGGATGAAGCCCTCCGCGACACCCATGTCGATCAGCGAGCCCTCCTTGCTGATGCCCTGGCCGTAGAGGATGTCGAACTCGGCCTGCTTGAACGGCGGTGCGACCTTGTTCTTGACGACCTTGACGCGTGTGCGGTTACCGACCGCGTCGGTCCCGTCCTTGAGGGTCTCGATCCGGCGAACGTCGAGGCGCACCGACGAGTAGAACTTCAGCGCCTTTCCGCCCGTGGTGGTCTCGGGCGAACCGAACATGACGCCGATCTTCTCGCGCAGCTGGTTGATGAAGATCGCGGTGGTCTTCGACTGGTTCAGCGCGGAGGTCATCTTCCGCAGGGCCTGGCTCATCAGGCGGGCCTGCAGACCGACGTGGCTGTCGCCCATCTCGCCCTCGATCTCGGCCTTGGGGACCAGCGCGGCCACCGAGTCGATGACCAGGATGTCGAGCGCGCCCGATCGGATCAGCATGTCCGCGATCTCGAGCGCCTGCTCACCGGTGTCGGGCTGGGACACCAGCAGCGCGTCGGTGTCGACGCCGAGTTTGGCGGCGTAGTCGGGATCGAGTGCGTGCTCGGCGTCGATGAACGCGGCGATGCCGCCCTGCGCCTGGGCGTTGGCGACGGCGTGCAGGGCGACGGTCGTCTTACCCGAGGACTCCGGACCGTAGATCTCCACGACGCGGCCGCGGGGCAGTCCGCCGATACCGAGGGCGACGTCGAGCGCGATGGACCCGGTGGGGATGATCTCGATCGGCTGACGGGTCTCCTCGCCGAGCCGCATCACCGAACCCTTGCCGAAGTTCTTGTCGATCTGCGCGAGGGCGAGGTCGAGAGCCTTCTCGCGGTCTTGGGGCGCAGGTGCCATGGGAGTTCTCCTCGGTTGCGAGCCGGATTTCCGGCGGGCGGTCTGTGCGGTCCGGGCGTTCATGTGATGAAAGTAGCCGGTGGGTCCGACAACTCTTCAGACGCAGACTCGGCCCGTGTGGTTCCGTCTGATTTCACCTCTGGGCACCAGGATGGACGAACACCTGTTCGATGGCAAGTGTGACACGCGGTGGCGTGTCACCAGCGATGGCGCGGTACGTCGAAGTCGCGACAGATCGCGATCCAGACGTCGCGCGGGTCGACCCCGTCGTCGATCGCCTGGGCACCCGTGCGTCCGCCGACCTCGATCAGGATGTGATCGGACAGGATCGAATCCGCCGACGGCACACCGAATTCGGTGGTCATCAACTCGGTGAACTCGGTCAGACGCACGGGTCCAGCCTATGTGACGCCGCCAGAACGCGATGCGCGACCGCCACCGGGTCGACGACGTCGGTCACCGACTCCCCGATCGCACCCGCCGCGCGTGCATGTGCCGGATCGTCCAGGACGGCCCGCACGGCGTCGGCAACCGCGTCCGCGGTGACCGGACGCACCGCCTGCCCCGCGCCGGCTCGTCGGATCCGGGCGGCGAGCTCCCACTGGTCACCCCCACCGGGTACCGCGACGACCGGCACCGACGCGAGCATCGCCTTGGCGAGGATCCCGTGCCCGGAGCCACAGATCAGCAGGTCGGCGTGCGCGAGCACCTCGTCCTGCCGGCCCGGCCCCGCCGTGATCAGTTCCCCGCGGAAGCGGGCGAGATCAGCCCCGTCGGGGTCGCGGAGCCCCGAGACCACCACCCGCACGGTCCGGCCCAGTGTGTCCGGCGACAGGGCTTCGAGAGCCGCGCCGAGCATGTCGGCGGCGCCGGTCTGCGCGGTCGACGGGGCGACGACGACGAGGGGGTGATCGCCGGTAGGCACGGTGAAGTGATCGTCGGTGGGCTCCCACACCAGGGGTCCGACGAGATGCGCGTCGGTCGGCCAGTCGGGGCGCGGGACCTCGAGGCCGGGAAGGGTGGCGATGAGTCGCGCCGCCGGTTCCGCGTCGACGTCACCCAGCCCGATCGTCCGCCGGGCAGCGTCCCGCTGCCGCACGCCCTGGCGGATCGACGACGCGGTGGCGGCGCGCATCAGCGTGTCGCGCAGCCGACCCCCGACGCCGCGACCCGGTTCGAGCCCGGACCCGATCGGCGGTAGTCCCCGGGACGGCCGGTACAGCGGATGCGGCGACAGCTCGATCCAGGGCAGTCCACACAGTTGAGCGGCCCAGCCCCCGCCCACGGTGATGACGTCGGAGATGACGAGTTGGGTCCCGGCCGCACGCAGCGGCCCGACGAGCTGCTGGGCCATGCGCGCGGCGCGGGCACTCAGTTTGGCTCCGGCGTCGGAGTCGTCGTCGGAGTCCTCGGCGCGCAGCCCCGGGAGATCAGCGATGTCGATCCCCCGGCGGCGCGCGGCCTCCGACCATGCGAGGGAGGTGAACACGACCGGTGTGTCACCGGCGGAGCGGAACCGCTCGGCCAGCGCGAAAGCCGGGAAGGCATGCCCGGCGTCGGAGCCCGCGACGATCGCGACGCGCACGGGTTCGTCGTGCACGCGTGCGCGATCTGTCAGTTCTGCTGGGGCGGCTCGGTGGTCGGCGGCGCGGACTGGGTCGCCGGCTTCTGCAGACCCGGTGCGGTCGTGCCGGCGGCGGGCAGCGCGTCACCGCGCATGCTCGCGCGGATCTGTTCGAGACGAGAATGTCCGGCCATCTGCACGCCGGCCTGCTCGACCTCCTGCATGCGGCCCTGCACGGAGTTCTTGGCCAGCTCCGCCGAACCGAGCGCGTTCGCGTAGCGTCGTTCGATCTTGTCGCGGACCTGGTCGAGGCTCGGCGTGTTGCCGGGCACCGACAGCTCGCTCATCTGGTTGAGCGACGCCGAGACCTGCTCCTGCATCTTCGCCTGCTCGAGTTGACTGAGCAGCTTCGAACGCTCGGACAGCTTCTGCTGCAGGATCATCGCGTTGCGCTCGACGGCCTTCTTGGCCTGATCGGCCGCCTGGAGCGACTGGTCGTGCAAGGACTTGAGGTCCTCCACGCTCTGCTCGGCGGTCACCAGCTGGGCCGCGAACGCCTCGGCGGCGTTGGTGTACTCGGTCGCCTTCTGGGTGTCGCCGGCCGCGGCGGCCTGATCGGCCAGCGTCAGCGCCTGGCGGGTGTTCGCCTGCAGCCGCTCGACGTCCTCGAGTTGCCGGTTCAGCTTCATCTCGAGCTGACGCTGGTTGCCGATCACCGAGGCCGCCTGCTGCGAGAGCGCCTGGTGCTGGCGCTGGGCGTCCTCGATCGCCTGCTGGATCTGGACCTTCGGGTCAGCGTGCTCGTCGATCTTCGCGTTGCCGAGTGCTGTGAGGTAGCGCCACAACTTCACGAACGGGTTCGCCATGCTCGTCGTACTCCATTCAGGGGTCTGAGAACTCTGGTGACCAATCTAGCGTCTGCGAGTCCGGTGTTGAGTCGGTGTCGTTCAGACGGTGCGGGTCAGGCAGCCGCGAGAGCCGTGGCCTCCCGGCGGCCGGCGGGAGCCGGGATCACGACCTTGGTCGCGGTCAGTCCGGCCTCGGTGGCCTCCACGCCGTCGCCCATCGGCTCGGCGCCGACCACGACGGGTTCGGCACCGGCCGGACGCATTGCGCTGCCGACTTCGAGGAGCAGGTCGGCGATCTCGACGTCGAGCGCGTCGCAGATCGCGGCGAGCAGTTCGCTCGACGCCTCCTTCTGACCGCGTTCGACTTCCGAGAGGTAGCCCAGACTCACCCGCGCACCGGTGGACACCTCGCGCAGGGTCCGGCCCTGCTGCGTCCGGACCCGACGCAGGCTGTCGCCGAGCGCCTCGCGTAAGAGCATCGCCATCGAGTCTCCTCCCTACTGAACGTCTCGGCCCAACGGAACTACTCGGCGCCCACCGAACCGGCGGCGCGCCTGCTGCCCTACCCAACGCTTCGCGGTCCCGACGGGTTCCCCGCAGCACCGGCGGCGTCGGCACCCACGGTCGGGTCAGCACCGTCTGATCGACGATAGTCGAAGTCAGCGACCGCCGCCGGTTCCTCCCACAGCACGTCCGTGCGGTGCCACCGGCCGGGGTGCGGTCTCATCGCGATCGGACCGGACCTTGACCGCCTGCCAGGTGTAGTCCAGACCCGTGTAGATCGTCACCACCACCGCCAGTCCCATCAGGATGTCGGCGGCGAGCTGCCACGGTCCGCCGAACGGGAGCAGGTACAGACCGATGGCGAGCGCCTGCAGCAGCGTCTTGAGCTTGCCGCCGCGGCTGGCCGGGATGACCTTGTGCCGCAACACCCAGAAACGCAGCGCCGTCACCCACACCTCGCGGGCGACGATCACCACGGTGACCCACCACGGCAGGATGCCGAGGATCGACAACCCGACGAGGGCACCGCCGATCAGGGCCTTGTCCGCGATGGGGTCGGCCAGCTTCCCGAAGTCGGTGATCAGGCCGCGCTGCCGCGCGATCATCCCGTCGTACCGGTCGGTCAGCGCCGCGACCCCGAAGACGATCGTGGCGATCGTGCGCCACAGCGTCGACTCGCCCGACTCCATGAACAGCGCGACCAGGAACACCGGCACCAGGACGATCCGGAACACCGTGAGTGCATTGGCGATGTTGACCACCGGCACCGGGTCCACCGGGTCGGTGATGTGGTCGGGCCCGCGGCCCACATTGGCGATGCCGTTCTCTTCGACGGCGCGCCGGATCCGGTCGGTCATGAGCTCGCTCCTGACCGCGGCGTCGTGCCGCAGTTCAGGGCAGTCCTCAAGTACACGCCCATCAGGGTATCGGCAGTCCCGGCGAACGACGTGCACAGGTCGCCCCATCGCAGAGACTAAGCTGAATTCCCATGTCCCCCGCCGATCACGTCGTCATCCGTCGTGCGCGCACCTCCGACGTCCCGCGGATCAAAGAACTGATCGACCAGTACGCCGGGAAAATCCTCCTCGAGAAGAACCTCGTCACGCTCTACGAGTCCGTCCAGGAGTTCTGGGTCGCCGACGTCGACGGCCTGGTCGTCGGTTGTGGTGCGCTGCATGTGCTCTGGGCCGATCTCGGCGAGGTCCGCACGGTCGCCGTCGACAACGCCCACGCCGGGCGCGGCATCGGCCACCTCCTCGTCGACCGGCTCATGGCGGTCGCCCGCGAACTGCAGCTCTCGCGCGTCTTCGTGCTCACGTTCGAGACGGCCTTCTTCGCGCGGCACGGTTTCGCCGAGATCCAGGGCACCCCGGTCACGCGCGAGGTGTTCGAGGAGATGTGCCGGTCCTATGACACCGGCGTCGCAGAGTTTCTCGACCTCAGTTATGTCAAACCCAACACCCTGGGCAACACCCGGATGCTGGCAACCATCGAGCAGGAGTGACCATGCCGTTCTTCGCCGTGCAGTACACCTATCGCCCCGCCAAGGCCGCCCTGCGGGATCAGCACCGGCCTTTGCACCGGGAGTGGCTCGCGGAAGAACACTCGGCGGGCAACGTGCTGATCGCCGGCCCCTATCCCGACGGGTCGGGCGCGCTCATCGTCATCCGCGCAGCCGACCTCGAGGCGGCCGAGGCATTCCTCGCCAACGACCCGTTCCAGGCGCATCAGGCCGTCGACGTCATCCGCATCGACGAGTGGACGCAGGTGTTCGGGCCGTTCCCGGGCTGATGCCACGTCCACCCGTCGGCGACGGGTGGACGTGGACGGGTCAGGAGTCCTTGGACTTCGGTGCCGGGGCGTCGGTCGTGTCGCCGGCGGATTCGACCTCCGGCGACTTCGCCATCCCGCGACTCTTGATCAGGCTGGCCACCGTGGTGATCACCAGGACACCGAGGATCACCGACAGCGACAGTCCGGTGGAGATCTCGGGGACGGCGACGTGCTCGCCACCGTTGATGAACGCCAGGGTGTTCTCGTGCAGGGCGTGGAGGACCAGCTTGACGCCGATGAAGGCCAAGATGATCGACAGGCCGATGGACAGGTACACCAGGCGGTCGAGCAGTCCGCCGATGAGGAAGAACAGCTGACGCAGACCCATCAGGGCGAACGCGTTGGCGGTGAAGACCAGGTAGGGCTCGGACGTGAGGCCGTAGATGGCCGGGATCGAGTCGAGCGCGAACAGCACGTCGGTGAAGCCGATGACGATGAGGACCATCAGCATCGGGGTCGCGAGGCGCTTGCCGTTGACGCGGGTGAACAGCTTGTCGCGGTCGTAGGAGTCGTGCGTGCGCAGGTAGCGCTTGACGAAGCGCTCGAGGCGCGTCTCGCGCTCCTCCTCGTGCTCGACCGGGTCGTCGCTCTCGCGGAGCAGCTTGACGGCGGTGAAGATCAGGAACGCGCCGAACAGGTAGAAGACCCAGCTGTAGGCGTTGATCGCGGCCGCACCGACGGCGATGAAGATGCCGCGCATGATGAGGGCCATCAGGATGCCGAGCAGCAGGACCTTCTGCTGGTACTCCTTGGGCACCGCGAACTTCGCCATGATGATGACGAAGACGAACAGGTTGTCCACCGACAGCGCCTTCTCGGTGACGTAACCGGCGAAGTACTCACCGCCGAAGGTCGAACCCCAGTTCCACCAGACGAACAGACCGAAGATGACGGCGAATCCGATGTAGATCGCCGACCAGATGCCCGACTCCTTGAGCGACGGCGCGTGGGGCACGCGCACGTGGGTGAAGAAGTCGAACGCGAACAGGGCGAGGATCACCGCACAGGTGATCAGCCATACGGACAGCGAAACATCCACTTGAAACCTCCAGCAGGCAGCATGAGCTGACGAGCCAGAGGTCTCTCCCACCGAACGGGGGCCGACGCTCCGGGTCAGGGCCGCGACGATGATCGGCATCGTTGCGAATCGTGACCGTATTGACGGAGACGCCGCTTTGGGGATACTCCCCTCATGGATCTCCGGCTACCTTATACAAACTGCAGGAAACCTGCAGAAACCGCAGGTCAGCGACCCGAGTCAGGTGCCGGAACTGTCCGTTTCGTCGCCGCCGCCGGTGATCGAGGCGATCACCCCCGCCAGATCGTCGGGCTTCACGAGCACCTCACGCGCCTTCGATCCCTCGCTGGGGCCGACCACTCCCCGCGTCTCCATCAGGTCCATGAGACGGCCGGCCTTGGCGAACCCGACCCGCAGCTTGCGCTGCAGCATCGACGTCGACCCGAACTGGCTCGACACGACCAGTTCGATCGCCTGCAGGAGATCGTCGAGGTCGTTGCCGATGTCGCTGTCGATGTCCTTTTTGTCGCCCGCCTTCGCCGCGGTGACACCCTCGGTGTACTCCGGCTCGGCCTGCTCCTTGGAGAAATCGACGACCGCGGCGATCTCCTCGTCGGTGATGTAGGCACCCTGCATGCGGATCGGCTTGTTGGCGCCCATCGGGAGGAACAGGCCGTCGCCCATGCCGATCAGCTTCTCGGCACCCGGCTGATCCAGGATGACGCGTGAGTCGGTCAGCGACGACGTCGCGAACGCCAGCCGCGACGGCACGTTGGTCTTGATCAGACCGGTGACGACATCGACCGACGGACGCTGCGTCGCGAGCACCAGATGGATGCCGGCGGCGCGCGCCTTCTGGGTGATCCGCACGATCGCGTCCTCGACGTCGCGGGGCGCGGTCATCATCAGGTCGGCGAGCTCGTCGACGATGGCCAAGATGTACGGATACGGCTTGTAGACGCGTTCGCTGCCCAGCGGGGCGGTGATGTCTCCGGACCGGACCTTCGAGTTGAAGTCGTCGATGTGGCGCACCCGCGAGGCCTTCATGTCCTGATAGCGCTGCTCCATCTCCTCGACGAGCCAGGCGAGTGCGGCAGCGGCCTTCTTCGGTTGCGTGATGATCGGCGTGATGAGGTGCGGGATCCCCTCGTACGGGGTGAGCTCGACCATCTTCGGGTCGATCAGGATCATCCGCACCTGCTCCGGTGTCGCACGACTGAGCAGCGACACGAGCATCGAGTTGACGAAGCTCGACTTTCCCGAGCCGGTCGACCCGGCGACCAGCAGGTGCGGCATCTTCGCCAGATTGGCGCTGACGAAATCACCCTCGATGTCCTTGCCGAGCCCGATCACCAACGGATGCTTGTCCTTCCGGGTCGACGGCGAGTTCAGCACGTCGGCCAGGCGAACCATCTCACGGTCGGAGTTGGGGACCTCGATACCGACCGCGGACTTGCCGGGGATCGGCGCGAGCAGGCGCACGTTGTCCGTTGCCGCGGCGTAGGCGATGTTGCGTTGCAGCGCGGTGATCTTCTCGACCTTCACACCCGGGCCTAGTTCGATCTCGTATCGCGTGACGGTCGGCCCGCGGGTGTATCCGGTGACCGCGGCGTCGATCTTGAACTGCTCCAGCACGCCGGTCATCCGGTCGATCATGTCGTCGTTGGCGCTGCTGCCCATCTTCGGCGGATCGCCCTCGAGGAGAAGGTCGGCGGGCGGCAGGCGATAGTCCCCGTCCGCGGTGGGATCGGACGGGATGAACGCCTCGTCGTCCGACATCCCCTCGTCCGTCATCTCGTCGTCGAGATCGGGTTCGTGCCGGGGCTCCGGTTCGGGTGCGGGACGCGGCGCGGATCGCGCGGTGGCCCGCCGGGCCGGGGTGGCGCGGGTACGGGGGCTCGGCGCGATCACCTCGGTGACCTGCTGGTCGGCATCCGCGAAGTTCTCGGTGACGGCCTCCTCGAGCGGGGCGACGTCGGCGACGTCGGCGGGCTTGCGCCGCGACGTCCGTCCCGAGGTCCGCGCCGGCGCCGAATCCGGCGGGTAGTTGTCGTACGGGTTCGACGAGTACGGCCGACGCCGGGACCGCGACTCGAGCGCACCGGAGTCCCAGGGATCCGACTCGGCGCTGTCGGTCTCGGTATCGGGGTCGTCGAAATCCGGATCGTCGTAGTTCTCGGCGTCGGCATCCCACTCGTCGTCGTCCCAGGGCGCGTCGTCGCCTCGTCCGACACCCAGCCCGAGGTAACCGGCGGCGGCGTCCACGACCTCGCGGACGGTTCGGCCGCTGAGGATGAGTACGCCGAATGCCATGCACAACAACAGGATCGGCACCGAGACCCACGCGGTGACGCCCGCGGTCAACGGTGTGCCCACCGCGAAGCCGACGAACCCGGCCGCGCCGGACCGTCCGGGCAGGTCGACCGGCGCGCCGGCGACGAGGTGCATCAGACCGAGCAGCGGAAGGATCACCAGGAACCCACCCGACAGGTAGCGGCCGCGTCGCTCCGGGGCGGCCGGCCGTCGCATCAGGACCACTGCCAGCGCGAGGAGACCGACCGGCACGAGCACGGCTGCCGACCCGATGACCGCGCGGATGAGGGCCTCGATGAAGGCGCCCACCGGACCCGCCGCACCGAACCACACACTGGCGCCGACGAGCAGACCGAAGGCGAGGAGACCGAGTGCTGTCCCGTCCCGCCGATGGCTGTGACCGCCGGGCCGGGGTCGACCGTTGCCGTCGGACCCGTCGTCGAACTCCTCGAAGTCCGGGTCGGTGTCGTCGATGTCGTCGAACTCTCCGACGACTTCGGTGCGCGGTCCGCGGCCGACGCCCGAGCCCGCCCGGGCGGCGCTGCCGACGCCCCGCGCGAACAACGACCATCCGGCACCGATGCCCTTGCCCACCGCGGACGCCCCTGCCGCGGCGACGGAACGACGATGCAGGTCCACCGACTCCGCTGGTGCAGCGGACCGGGAACTCTTCCGCGATGCCCCGGCCTTCGACCTCGTCGAGGCACCGGCGCCCGTCTGACGACGCGAACCACCGCTCTTCGAACCGCCGCTCTTCGAACCGTCACCCGTCGAGCGGCGAGCGGCGGTCGAACTCCCTCGAGCCGAACTCGCCCGCCCCGAACCACCGCGAGCGGATCCACCGCGCGTGGAACCAGCAGCGCCGCGCGCGGAGGACGCGCGTGTACCCGTGCTTGCCTTCGAAGCCATACCGACAGACTAGTGGGCAGCGGTCACATCAGTCACACGGGCAACACAGACAACGAATGCGTGTCGAAGTTGTGATCGCTCAGAGGCCGCGCGAACTCTCGCGGACGCCCGTGATCGCGGCGGCGTCGCCGGCGAATGTGACGTCGACCGGTGTACGGCCGAACGCGAACAGCACCAGCTCACCGACGCGACCGGTCACGATGACGTCGTCACCCGATCCCGCCGTCACCAGATCCTCGCCGTCCGGGGTGCGCAGGGTCACGCGGGCCGGGACCTTCTTGAGCGTCATCCGGCCCATCGACTTGGCCGGCGTTCGCAACTCCGCCTCGAGTTCGGGGGCCAGCGACCGGGGCGTCCACGGCCCGTCGGGGTCGGCGCCGCCACGCAGGACGTCTTCGTGGTGGACGAACATCTCGGCGAGGTTGGCGAATCGGTCGATCAGCTTGAACGGCGAGTAGACCGGCGGCCCCGAGGCGAGCAACGCCAGTTGGGCATCCCAGTCCTTCGACGTCGCCTGGGCCCGCACCTTCTCGGTGTGGCCGGCGAAAGCCGGGATGAGGATGCCCGGCCCGGTGTCCGGGCGTCGTTCCCGGACCACGAGATGCGCCAACAGATCGCGGGTGGTCCAGCCCTCACACAAGGTGGGCGCGTCGGGGCCCACCTTTCGAAGGGTCTCGACGAGGGCTGCTCTTTCCTTCTGCGCTCCGGTCACACGACCACGGTAGCGACAAAGAGGTGGTCTCGTTCCTCCGCGCCGGTCAGTCCCCGACCGCGATGACCGTCGGCACGATCATCGGTCGGCGACGATAGGCGGTCGACACCCAGCGTCCCACCGCACGGCGAATCCCCTGGGCGATCCGATGTGTGTCGGAGACACCCTCGGCCGCCAGGGAATCCAGCGTCTGGTTGACGATGTCCGCCGCCTCCTTGAGCGCGTCCGGGTCGTCGGAGAAACCGCGTCCGGAGACCTCGGGTGTGCTCACCGCACGGCCCGTCGTCACGTCCACGGCGACGGTGATGGCGATGAAGCCACCCTCCCCCAGCACGAGCCGTTCGGAGAGCGTCGACTCCCCCACGTCGCCGACCGAGAGGCCGTCGACGTAGACGTGCCCGACCGGAACCCGTCCGACGATGTCGGCGCGACCGTCGACGAGGTCGACCACCACGCCGTCCTCGGCGAGGACGACCCGGTCCTCGGGCACACCGGTCGCTACCGCGAGCGCGGCGTTGGCGCGCAGGTGCCGCCATTCGCCGTGCACGGGCATCGCATTCGAGGGGCGCACCGCGTTGTAGAGGTAGAGCAGCTCACCGGCCGAGGCGTGGCCCGAGACGTGGACCTTCGCGCTCTGCTGGGTGATGACGGTGGCGCCGCGCTTGGCCAGCCCGTTGACGACGGCGAACACCGAGTTCTCGTTGCCGGGGATGAGCGAGGACGCCAGCACGACGAGGTCGTCGGCCCGGATGTTGATCTGCCGGTGCTCTCCGCGCGCCATCCGGGAGAGCGCGGACAGCGGCTCGCCCTGCGAGCCGGTGGAGATCAGCACGACGCGGTGGTCGGGCAGGGTTGCCGCGGTGTCGAGATCGACGACGACGCCGTCGGGTACCGAGAGGTAGCCGAGATCCTGCGCGATCTGCATGTTGCGCACCATCGAACGGCCGACGAAGGTGACCCGCCGATTGTGGGTGTGCGCCACGTCGATGATCTGCTGGATGCGATGGACGTGGCTCGCGAACGACGCCACGATGACCCTCTGTGTGGCCTTGCCGATGACCTGGTCGAGCACCCCGCCGATCTGACGTTCCGGGGTCACGAAACCGGGCACCTCGGCGTTGGTCGAGTCCACCAGGAACAGGTCGACGCCCTCATCGCCGAGGCGGCTGAACCCGGCGAGGTCGGTGAGCCGGCCGTCGAGGGGCAGCTGGTCGAGCTTGATGTCGCCGGTGTGCAGCACGACGCCGGCGGGGGTCCGGATCGCGACGGCCAGGGCGTCCGGGATCGAGTGGTTGACGGCGAAGTACTCGCACTCGAACGGGCCGTGCGAGGTCTTCTGACCTTCGACGACCTCGACGAGCTTGGGTCGCAGGCGATGCTCGCGACACTTGGCCTCGACCAGGGCGAGCGTGAACTTCGCGCCGATCACCGGGATGTCGCTGCGTAGCCGGAGCAGGAACGGCAGAGCGCCGATGTGGTCCTCGTGGCCGTGGGTCAGGATCACCGCGTCGACGTCGTCCATGCGGTCTTCGATGTAGCGGAAGTCCGGCAGGATCAGGTCGACGCCCGGCTGGGCGTCCTCGGGGAAGAGCACACCGCAGTCGACGATCAGCAGACGGCCGTTGTATTCGAAGACGGTCATGTTGCGGCCGATCTCGCCGATCCCGCCGAGCGCCACCACGCGCAGACCACCCTTGGGCAGTCGGCGGGGTGTGCCCAGTCGGTCGACAGGGGCCGGGGTTGCCGGTTCGGGCCGGCGGCCGCCGCGGGCGTCGCCGCGCTCGTGGCGGGGGCGACGGGTGTTCGACGCGGGACTCGCCGGACGCTTGGCCGCGTGCTTCGGCGAGTTCGCGTCGGACTTCGGTTCCGATGATCCGGTCCGCTCGGCTCGCGCGCGCCGGGGTTCCCTTGCCTTCGAGGTCACCTCGACAGGCTCGGCGGACGGGGTGGGCTCGGCGGACGGGGTGGGCTCGGCGGGCGGGGTCGGCTCGGCGGGGGGCGGACTCGGCGGGCCGGCCTTGCGGGCGGCAGCC
>ERZ501011.92-NODE-92-length-28517-cov-8.491814_pt1 | contig 28517 bp, 29 predicted proteins | sample MGYA00248833_ERZ501011 | MGnify/ENA primary metagenome ERZ501011 (study PRJEB25958, sample SAMN03398530) | human skin metagenome | study: EMG produced TPA metagenomics assembly of the Human Skin Microbiome Metagenome (human skin metagenome) data set. | reverse complement strand
TGGTTCCAGAGGGTCCGGCCGGCTTGCCGCCGGTGCGCGGCCTTGCGTCCCGAGCCGGGCGCGATCCGGGTCTTGCGTCCGTGCGGGCCGAGCCCTCGCGCGGCTTGAAGCTGCGGGCCGGCCGATCGCCTTCGGCTCGTGGAGCCGAACTGCGCTCGCCCTCCGGCGCGGTGCGTTCGCGCGGCTTGAAGGTCTTCTTGTGCTCGAACTTGGGTTTGGCCTTGGCCCACCCGTCCTTCTTGGCCGGACGTTCGCGGCGGTCGACCGCATCGGCCTGGGCCGTTTCGGCGGCGCGCACGCGGCTGGGCTTTCTGGACGGGTCCGACATGGCCGAGCCAGAGCGTCCCTTGACGATGGGCGTGGAAATGCGACGACCGGGGATCGGCGCGGGCGTCTCCACCGTATTGCCGGTCGGCAGGTTGTCCGGCCGGATGTGCTCGCCCAGCATCTCGCGGATCACGCGCGGGCCGACCTCCTCCACCGCCCCGACCGGCAGGACGTCCAGCCGGAACGGGCCATAGGCCAGCCGGATCAAGCGATTGACCGTCAGGCCGATCGACTCCAGCACCTTGCGGACCTCGCGGTTCTTGCCCTCGGTGATGGAGACGCTGACCCACAGGTTAGCCGGGGCTTTGCCGTCCTCGGACTTGCTTTCCTTGGCCTTGTCCAGCGTGGCTTCGATCGGGCCGTATTCGACGCCGTCGACGGTGACGCCGTCCTTCAGCTTGTCGAGGTCGGCCTGGGTGACGCGTCCGCGTGCCCGGGCCCGGTACTGGCGCACCAAGGCGGTGGACGGCAGCTCAAGCGCTCGGCTGAGCTCTCCGTCGTTGGTCAGCAGCAGCAGCCCCTCGGTCGCCAGATCGAGCCGTCCGACCGAGATCACGCGCGGCAGGCCGGCCGGCAGGGCGTCGAACACGGTTGGCCGTCCCGCCGGGTCGTTATGGCTGGTCAGCAGGCCCGCCGGCTTGTGATAGCGCCAGACGCGCGTGGCCTGCGCAGCCGTGATCGGCTTGCCGTCCACGGTGATCACGTCCTCGCGCGTCACCAGGGTCGCGGGCGTATCCAGGATGCGGCCGTTGACCGCCACCTTGCCCAGACCGATCAGACGCTCGACCTCGCGGCGCGAGGCGATGCCGGCGCGGGCCATGGCCTTGGCGATTCGCTCGCTGCGGACCGGGGCCGCAGGGCCCTTGGCTGTCTTCGGGCTGTCCCTGCCGCCATCCCTGCCGCCTGGGCGCGGACGCTCTCCGCGCGGCTTGTCGCCAAAGGATTTCGCCCCGTCTTCGCTCTTGCGGAAGGCGGGCTTGCGGGGGCCGGAAGCGCGGTCGGCTTGACGCGCGAAGGGCTTCTTGTCGTTGTCGTCTGTATGGCGGACCATGATGAGCGGTTCATGCGCATGGCGCTGGACGAAGCGCAAGCGGCGGCGGACGCGGGCGAGGTCCCGGTGGGCGCCGTCGTGGTCGATCCGGCGACCGGCGATGTGGTCTCGACAGGCGCCAACGGCCCGGTCGGCGCACACGATCCGACCGCCCATGCCGAGATCGTCGCCATGCGCCGCGCGGCGCAAATGCTGGGCAATTACAGGCTCACCGGCCTGACGCTCTATGTGACGCTTGAGCCTTGCGCCATGTGCGCGGGCGCCATCAGCCACGCGCGCATCGGCCGGGTGGTCTGGGGGGCCGACGATCCCAAGGGCGGCGCGGTGATCCACGGCGCGCGCGTGTTCGACCAGCCGACCTGCCACTGGCGGCCCTTGGCGGAGGGCGGCGTCCTGGCGACGGAGGCGGCGGAGACGCTGCGCGCCTTCTTCCGGGCGCGGCGCGGAACACGCGCACACAGCGCACGTTAGGCGGAAGGTCGCCCAAGCGGCGCCGTTACGCACGAGGGGGCGTCGCAGCCATGAAGCCTGATCTGCCGCAGTCGATCCTGCTGAGCGGCCTGGCCGCCCTTGCGCTGCTGTCCGGATGCGGCCCCGATCCGGCCGAGGCGCCGAACAGCGGCGATGCGGTGAAGCAGCGCGCCATGGAGGCCCAAACCACGCGCCGACGCACCGGCGCCGAAATCCAGGACCGGGCCCTGAACCGCGTCGTCCAGGCCGTCTATCTGTGCGAGAACGGCGACCGCCTGTCGGTCGATTTCGACAATCCTCGCCAGATGGCGACGGTGCGCACCTCCAACGGCGAGGCGGTCGATCTCTATCAGGAGCGTGCGGCGGACGGCCTCTGGTATCGCTCCAGCACCACCGAACTGCGAGGTCGGGGCGCCTTGGCCACCTGGACCAGCCAGGGCCGTCCATCGACAGAGTGTCGCGCGATCGACTAGGCCTCGGCGCCTTCGTCGATCAGGAAGGCCCGGACTTCGCCTGCGTCCACACCCTTGGCGACAAAGGCCCGCCCCACGCCTTGCGCCAGAATCAGGGTGAGCGCCCCGCCCTCCGCCTTCTTGTCGCCCGCCATGCGCCCCAGCAGGGCATCCGCCGAGAAGACGCCGGCTTGAACAAGCCGTGTCGGCAGTCCGGATTCGGCGACCGCAGCCTCCACCCGTTCCACATGACGCGCTTCGCACAGGCCCCGCCGAGCCGAGTAGCGGAAGGCCATGGCGCAGCCCAGCGCCACTGCCTCGCCATGCGCCAGCGCCGCTTCTTCGAAGCCCAGCTCGGCCTCGATGGCGTGGCCGAAGGTGTGGCCGAGGTTCAGCAGCGCCCGCTTGCCTGCTTCCTTCTCATCCTCGCCGACGATGGCGCTCTTGATCTCCACCGAACGCACCACCGCCCGCTGCAGGGCCGCCGGATCGCCGGCCGCTCCCGCCGCGCCCTCCCCCGCCAGCCAGTCAAAGAAGCCGGGATCGCAGATCAGCCCATGCTTCAACACTTCGGCCCAGCCAGATCGCAACTGGCGCTCGGGCAACGTCGCCAGCACGTCGATGTCCGCCAGCACAAGACGCGGCTGGTGAAAGGCGCCCACCAGGTTCTTGCCCTGGGGCGTGTCGATCGCCGTCTTGCCGCCGACGGAGGAATCGACCTGCGCGAGCAAAGTCGTGGGGACCTGGACGAAATCGATCCCCCGCATGAACAGCGCGGCCGCCAGGCCTGCGAGATCGCCGACCACGCCGCCGCCCAGGGCGATAACCAGATCCTTCCGGTCCAGACCGGCTTCCAGCAGCCGGTCCAGCACCCGCTCCAGCTCGGCGAAGGACTTGGACGCCTCGCCCGCCGGAACCGCCACCACGACGCTGTCGATGCCCGCTTCGGTCAACGAAGCCTGCAGCGCCGGCGCATGCAGGGCGGCCACCGTCTCGTCCGTCACGATCACCGTGCGGCGCTGCGGCGCGAAGGCGGCGATGCGGCGGCCGGCGTCAGCCATCAGGCCGCGCCCCACCATGACCTCATAGGGGGCAAAGGCGCCGCCGCTGACGGGAATGGCGATCATGGCTGATTTTCCTGTGCTCGACGGCTTCGCCAGTGGCGACGAAGCTGTCGGTGAATCGCTTCCACCGCCTGTCCGTGGGAGCCCAGCCCCACGTCCACGATCAGATCGGCGGTGGCGTAGATCGGCGCCCGCGCTTGAGACAGCGTGGTCAGAACCTCCATCGGGTCGCGGTCTCTCAGCAGCGGCCGGGTGTCGCGGCGCCCCACGCGCTCGGCGATCACCGAAAGCTCCGCTCGCATCCACACCGTGTCGGCCCGCGCCTTCAGCAAGGCTCGGGTGTCCGGGTTCAGGATGGCGCCGCCGCCGGTCGCCAGCACCAGCGGCGGCCCCTCCAGCAGTCGCTTCATCACCCGCACCTCGCCCGCCCGGAACTCGGCTTCTCCCAGCGCCGAAAAGATCTCGGACACCGTCATCCCGGCCGCCGCTTCGATCTCCACGTCGCCGTCGGCGAAGGGCATGCCCAGGCGCTGCGCAAGCCTGCGCCCCACCGAGGATTTTCCGACGCCCATCAGGCCCACAAGCGCTATGGTGCGCTCGGGCGCGGAGCCGCGCCGCCCGCTCATGCAGCCGATCCCGGCGCGGCGAACACGGCGGCTTGGAGCGGAGCGGGGCGAACGCGGGCGGGCATGATCGGGTCATCCTCTACACCAAGCACGGCGGCTCGCCAGCCTCGGGGCCTCGGAGCGCCGGCGTGACCCCGCAGATCGAGGCCTTTCTCGAGATGATGGCGGTGGAGCGCGACGCGTCTCCGCACACGCTGTCGGCCTACGCCCGCGACCTCGAGGATGCGGATGCGGGCGCCGGCGGCCTGTTGACGGCGGACGAGACCGCGCTGGAGGTCTGGTATGCGGGCCTGGCCCGGCGCGGCCTGTCGGCGGCGACCCAGGCGCGCCGGCGCTCTGCGGTTCGCCAGTTCTATCGCTTCGCCTTGGGCGAGGGCTGGCGCGGGGATGATCCTTCGCGGCGGCTGGACGCCCCAAGCCGGGGACGTCCCTTGCCCCAGGTGCTGAGCCGCGAGGAGATGGAGCGCCTGCTGGCGGCCGCCGGCGCGGAGGACAGCGCGCGCGGGCGACGCCTCTTGACGCTGATGGAACTGGCCTACGCCTCCGGCCTGCGGGTTTCGGAGCTGCTGGCGCTCAAGGTCGAGGCGGTGCGGCGCGATCCCGCCTATCTGATCGTGCGGGGAAAGGGCGGCAAGGAGCGGCTGGCGCCGCTAAACGCCAGCGCTCGCGAGGCGGTCAAGGCCTGGCTTGCCGTGCGCGACGCCCGCCGCAAGCCGGGTGCCCCGGACAGCCCATGGCTGTTTCCGTCCTCCGGCCGCAGCGGCCACCTGACGCCACGCCGCTTCGCCCAGTTGCTGGACCAGGCGGCGGGGGCGGCGGGGATCGATCCCGCCCGGATCAGCCCCCACGTCCTGCGCCACGCCTTCGCCACCCACCTGCTGGAGGGCGGGGCCGACCTGCGCGTGGTGCAAACGCTGCTGGGCCACGCCGACATTTCGACCACCCAAATCTACACCCACGTCGCGACCGACCGGCTGGCCGAGGTGGTTCGCCGCAACCATCCGCTTGCGCGCGACGACTGACGGCGCATATTCGGCGAATGGCGCACTCCTTCTACGTCAAGGCGATCTGGGATTCCGAGGCCGGGGTCTGGTGCAGCGAATCCGACATTCCTGGATTGGTCTTGGAGACAGCGACCTTATCCGAGTTCGAGTCCTTGGCCCGTCACTTCGCGCCGGAACTGCTTGCTGAGAACTTGGATATCCACGGCCCGGTGCCGGTGAGATTCGAAGCTGTGGGCGGCTTCGACGTGGTCGCGGCCTGAATATAGCCCTCGCTGCAAATTCGAATGGAGACTTCAGGCGTCACTGATCGGAAGCGCGGCGATGCCTAAGGACTTTTACTTCGAACTGACGCGCCTGCTCCATGAGGCGGGATGGCGACGCGTTCTCGGAGCCAAGGGCAGTCACGAAAAATGGCGCCATCCCGATCATCCGCAGGCTGTGATCGTGCCGCGCTCAAAAAGCCGGCACACCGCAAATCAGGTCCTCAAACAGGCCGGCCTGCCAAAGGCGTTCTGAGCCGTCGCTTGCCCGGCGGCATCGACGTCTTTAGGTTGCCCCGCCTTGCCTTGGGGCGCCTTCCGCCGCCCGCTGTTTCCGGACGCCGTCATGGCCACGCACTATCTCGATTTCGAAAAGCCGATCGCCGATCTGGAAGCCAAGATCGAGGAGCTGTCGCTGCTGTCCTCGACCGAGGACGCCTTCGAGACCGAGATCGCCGGCCTGCGCCGCAAGGCCTCGCAGATGCGGCACAAGACCTACGCCGCGCTTGATCCCTGGATGAAGACGCAGGTCGCGCGCCACCCGCAGCGGCCGCACCTGGTGGATTACATCGCCGGGCTGTTCACCGACTTCGTCGAGCTGCGCGGCGACCGCCAGTTCGGAGACGACCAGGCCATCATCGGCGGCCTGGCGCGCTTTCGCGGCCGCCCCGTGATCGTCATGGGCCATGAGAAGGGCCACGACACCGCGACGCGCCTGACCCACAACTTCGGCATGGCGCGGCCGGAGGGCTATCGCAAGGCGGTGCGCCTGATGGACATGGCCGAGCAGTTCGGCCTGCCGGTTCTCAGCTTCGTCGACACCGCCGGCGCCTATCCGGGGCTGGGCGCCGAGGAGCGCGGCCAGGCCGAGGCCATCGCCCGCTCGACCGAGCGCTGTCTGACGCTGGGCACGCCGTCGATCGCCACCATCACGGGCGAAGGCGGATCGGGCGGCGCCATCGCCATCGCCGCCGCCAGCCGGGTGCTGATGCTGGAGCATTCGATCTATTCGGTTATCTCGCCCGAGGGCGCCGCCGGCATCCTGTGGCGCGACGGCGCGCGGGCCAAGGACGCGGCCATGGCCATGAAGATCACCGGCCCGGACCTGATCGGGCTCAAGATCGTCGATCGTCTCATTCCCGAACCGACAGGCGGGGCGCATGCCGATCCCCAGGCCGCCATCGCCAACGTCGGCGACTGCCTGGCTGAGGAACTGCGCAGTTTCGACGGCCTGTCGACGGCCGAAATCCGCAAGCGCCGCGCCGACCGCTTCTACGCCATCGGGGCGCGCTGAACCGCTTAACTTTGCAGTAGCGTTAACGTCTCGCACATCGCCGTCATCCATGATCGGACGTTCAGACGTGCGACTCGTTGGGGGCGAAGATGCGCAATGGACCGCCGCTCAGCCGTGAGACCACGGCATGGCGTTGATCGCGGACGCGCTGCGCGACAGCGCGGTGTTCAACTTCGCGGGCGCGGTCACAATGATCGTGGACGATTCGCGCTTCTCGCTGGCGCTGACCGCCAACGCCTTGTCCGGCTTCGGCATCCGCACCCGTCATGCCTGCCACAGCGCCGCCGAAGCCATCCGCATCCTGAACGAGCGAACGGTGGACCTGCTGTTCGTGGACTGCGAGATGCCGGACATGGACGGCTATCAGCTTGTCCGCTGGCTCAGGCGGTCGGGGCTGGAGCCCAACGCCTATGTGCCGGTGGTGATGACGGCCGGGCACGTGCGCCGGGCGCGAGTGGCGGAATCCCGCGATTGCGGGGCGAACTTTCTGATCACCAAGCCGTTCAGCGCAGCGATGCTGCTTGAGCGCGTGCTGTGGGTCGCGAGAGACACCCGGCCGTTTCTGCAGGTCGGGGACTATCTCGGCCCCGACCGCCGGTTCAAGACCGACCCCTATGACGGCCATGAGCGTCGCGCCGACATGATACGCAAGGCGCGCTTCGAGGCCGAGCAGAACGAAGTGGACCAGCCCGCGTGAGCGTAGTCACCCGAATCCAGAGGCGATCCCGCCTCTCCACCCTGGTGGACCAGCCCGGCGGCATCAGCGCGGGCGTCGGCCTTGCGCGCGCACGCGCCAATCTCCAGGCCATGGAAGGCGAGGCACGCGAAATCGTGGCCCACCGGATCGCCGATCTCGCGTCCATTCCAGCGCCGCAGGACGGAGCGCTGACGGCTGAGGGGCTGGAAGAGATTTACCGCGGCTCCGCCGCCGTGATCGACGCGGCCGGTCCATTCGCTCTGGCGGACCTGTGCACGGCGGCCGCCGGTCTGTGCGACCTGACGGACGGCGCAGGAGTCTCGGACTGGCGTGTCATCGCGGTTCACATCCAGGCCCTGCGGCTGCTGATCGCCCTGCCGGAAGAGGCTCTCGCCGAGCGCGAGCAGATCCTGCTGAACCTCGAGGACGTGCGTCGCCGGAAACTGCCTCCGGTGGATCAGTCCGCCGGCTGAAGCTCGCCGGCGCGCGTTTGCTTGCGCCACAGGGCGGCGTATTCCCCGCCCACACGGGCCACCAGTTCGTGATGAGCCCCGCGCTCGATCACCCGCCCGGCCTTCAGCACCAGTATCTGGTCGGCGTCGGCCACAGTCGATAGTCTATGGGCGACGATCAGCGTCGTGCGCCCCTGACGCGCCTTTCTCAGCGTCTTCTGGATGGCCGCCTCGGTGCGGCTGTCGAGTGCGCTGGTCGCCTCGTCCAGGATCAGGATGCAGGGATCGGCCAGCAGGGCGCGGGCGATTCCGACCCGCTGGCGCTCGCCGCCAGAAAGCTTCAGGCCCCGCTCACCCACCCGCGTGTCCATGCCGTCGGGAAGCGCCCGGATGAAGTCAGCCAGTTCCGCCGCCTCGGCCGCTTCCCAGATTTCCGCTTCGCTGGCCTCTGGACGGGCGAAGGCGATGTTGTGCCCGATGCTGTCGTTGAACAGCGCCACGTCCTGGGGCACCAGCGCCACCGCAGACCGCAGCGATCCTTGCGTCACCTCTCGCACGTCGCGCCCGTCGATCAGCACGCGTCCGGCCTGGGGGTCGAGCAGGCGCAGCGCCAGCTTGACCACCGTCGACTTGCCCGCGCCCGAGGGGCCCACCAGCGCGGTGGTCGTGCCCGGCGCGGCGAAGAAGCTGACGTCCTCCAGCCCGTTCGCGCGCGCGTCATGGCGGAAGCCGACACCATCAAATGCGAGAGAGGCGCCGCGTGCGTCCGCCGGACGATCGAGCGCACGCGCCTGGGCGCTGTCCGCCACCTGAGGCGACTGGCGGAGCACGCCCATCATCTCCTCCATGTCGATAAAGGACTGGCGGATTTCCCGATAGGCGAAGCCCAGGATGTTCAGCGGCGCATACAGCGAGATCAGGATCAGCACCGCCGCGGCGACGTCGCCCGGTCCCATCCGCCCGGCCGCCGCCTCGAACCCGGCCATGACCGCCATGACGCCCAGGCCTAGGTTCATGATCAGCCCCTGCGTCGCGTTCAGCAGCATCAGCGAGCCATTGGCCTTCAGCGAGGCCTGCTGATACTCGCCCAGCGCCCGGTCATAGGCGCCCGCCGTGCGCGTCTCGGCGCCGAAGGCCTTGACCGTCTCGTAGTTCAAGAGCGCGTCGACGGAGACGCCGGCCGCCTCGGAGTCCGCGGCGTTCATCACGCGACGATGCTCCAGCCGCCAGTTCGACAGGGCGAAGGTCAGGGCGGCGTAGACGCCGACCACCGCCACCGCCACCGCGCCGAACCTCCAGTCATAGCGCCCGGCGAGCACCGCCGCAGCCAGCACCAGTTCGACGCCGGTCGGAATCAGGTTGAAGGCTAGGATGCGCAGCAGGAAGTCCACCGCCCGCGATCCGCGATCCATCGTGCGCGACAGGGTTCCCGATCGCTTGGTCTGATGAAAGTCGAGCGAAAGGTTCAGGGCGTGTGCAAAGGTCTCGGTCGCCGCCGTCCGCTGGGCCGCCGCGCGGACAGGGGCGAAGATCACGTCCGACAGCTGCGGCGCCGCCGAAGACAGAAAACGCACGAACGCCCAGCCGATGGCGAAGGCGGCGAAGCCCCAGCCTACCGCTGCGGCCGCGCCTTGCCCCGCCGCCAGCCGGTTGACCGCCGCGCCAAGAACCAGCGGCGCCAGCACGCCCAACGCCTTGCCCCCCAGCGTCAGGCCGATCGCGGACGCCAGCCGCAGGGTCAGATGCGGCGCATGCGAGCGCCGCACCAGACCGGCCAGATCGGCCAGCGCCTTCCAACCATCGACCCGGGATTGCTGATCCCCTGTTGTTCCCTGCGCCCGCGTCGCGGCGTCGGAACGCCGCTGGCCGGGGCGTTCACCACGCATCGCCATGGTCCTTCATATGGAAGTGGTTGATCGGCGGGGGAAGAGCACGCGGGCGCCCGGCTCAGCCGAGACCGGCGATCGCCTCGACCACCTCGTCGACGGCCGCCGGGTCCGTCGCCCAGGAACAGACGAAGCGCACCGACCCGTCGTCAAAGCGGTAGCAGGCCCAACCCAGGGCGTTCAGCCGTGCATGCGCCTCTTCGGGCATGCGGACGAAGACGGCGTTGGCCTCGACCGGATGCGCCAGCACGAAGGGCGATCGCGCGGCGATACCGGCGGCGAGCCGTTGCGCCATTAGATTGGCGTGGGCGGCGCCCGCATCCCAGTCGCCGCTTTCCAGAAGGCCCAGCAGCGGCCCCGACAGCAGCCGCGCCTTGGACGCCGTCTGCCCGGCCTGCTTCAGCCGATTGTCCAACCGCCGCGCCAGCGACTTGTCGAACAGCACAATGGCTTCGGCGCAGGGTCCCCCGGCTTTGGCGCCGCCGAACACCAGAACATCGACCCCCAGCCGCGCGATCTGTGTCAGGTCGAACCCGGCCGCGGCCGCATTGGCGAGCCGCGCGCCGTCCATGTGCACGCCGAAGCCGCGCAGCTTCGCCGGCTCGATCAGGTGGCGCAGTTCCTCCTCGGTGTAGACCGCGCCGTATTCGGTGGCCTGGGTGAGCGTCAGGGCGGCGGGCGGCTGGCGATGTCCGACCTCCGGCTCGTCCAGCTGGGCGTGCAGCGCCAGCGGGTCGATCTTGCCCGAGAAGCCCGGCAGGCCGATCAGGCCCACGCCATGGCCGAAAAAGCCCGGAGCACCCGTCTCGTCGGTGCAGACGTGAGCCGAGTTGTGCGCCAGCACCGCTTCGAACGGCTGGGCCAGCATCGACAGGGCGATGGCGTTTGCGGCCGTGCCGCTGAAGACGAAGCGCACCTCGGCGTCGGCGTCCAGGCGCGCGCGGATCGCGTCGGCGGCGCGGGCCGTGATCTCGTCGGCCCCGTAGGCCCGGGCGAAGGCTTCGTTGGCGCGGACCAGCCCGTCAACGGCGGAGGGCGCCATGCCGGCGGTGTTGTCGGAGCCGAAATCGTATCGCATCAGGCGACCTTCTCCCTGTCGTCGATCGTCTGGACGCGAACCACAGGCACGACGTTCTCGTCGCCATAGGGCACCGCGACCTGGTGGGGGAACGGGATCTCGATGCCGGCGGCGTCCAGCGCCTCCTTGCCGCCTTGCATCAGGTCGGCCTGGGTCTGCCACCAGTCGCCGACCTCGACCCAGGCGTGCAGCGTCACCTCCACCGCGCTGTCCAGCAGGGCCGTGACGCCAGTCCACGGGTGCGGATCCGTCAGCACCTTCTCGTGCGACTTCGCCATTTCCGCCAACACGCTTCGCGTCCGGTTCAGATCTTCCCCATAGCCGACGGTGAACTTGATCTCGATCCGGCGCGTCTTCTGCCCGGTCAGATTTGTCACGACGTCGCTGAGAACCTTGGAGTTCGGAATAACGATCTTGTGGTTGTTGGCGTTGGACAGCTGTGTCGTGAACAGATCGAGCCGCTGCACCGTGCCGGAGACGCCGCCGATGTCGATCACCTCGCCCACGCGGTAGGGCCGGAGCACCAGCAGCATGAAACCGGACGCCACGTTCGACAGCGTGCCCTGCAGCGCCAGCCCGACCGCCAGCGACGCGGCCCCCAGCACCGCAATGATCGAGGTGGTCTGCACGCCCAACCGCTGCAGCACCGCGATCAGGCCGATGATCAACACCAGCACCCGCACCACCTGCACCGAGAAGCTCAGCACCGTCGGGTCGTGCCGGAAGCCGCGCACGCGCGACAGCACACGTCGCGCCGTCTTCGCCGCCCATTTTGACAGGAACAGCGTCGCCGCGAGGATCAGCAGCGCGATCGAGATGTTGATCGCGAAATCGCCGGCCGCGCTGACCAGCTTGGCGATCATGGCGGCGTCGGACGCGGCCGCCTGACGGCCCGACTCAGCCGCTTGGGTGATGGGCGCTACGAGTTCGGTCATGGAAGCGGGGTCTAACGCCTGGCGCCTCGATTGGAACCCCACCCGGTCATTTTCACCGCTTTGACACCCGGCCGCCGCTGCTCTCGATGGCGTCCAGCAGGTCCATGACGCTGTCTATGGTGTCCGCCTCGCGCGCCGGCTTGTCCCAGCGGATGCGGCTGACGCGCGGAAAGCGCATGGCGACGCCGGACTTGTGCCGGGGCGAGCGCTGCAGACCCTCGAAGGCGACCTCCAGAACCAGACCGAAGTCCCGCTCGGCCCGCACCGACCGCACCGGCCCGAACCGCTCCACCGTGTGATCCCGCACGAACTTGTCCAGTTGCTTCAACTCCTCGTCGGTGAAGCCGGAGTAGGCCTTGCCTATGGGCGTCAGCACGCCGTCCGGCGTCCAGACCCCGAAGGTGTAGTCGGAGTAGAAGCTGGAGCGTTTTCCATGTCCGCGCTGGGCGTACATCATGACGGCGTCCACCACGTGCGGATCGCGCTTCCACTTGAACCACGGTCCCTTGGGACGGCCGGCCAGATAGGCGCTGTCCCACCGCTTCAGCATCAGGCCCTCGGCGGCGGCGCCCACTGGCGGGTCGACACGCAAGGTCGCCAGATCGTTCCAGGCTTCGTATGGCACGACGGGCGACAGAGCCAGTCGCGCGCCGCCTCCGCGCGTGACCAGCGCCTCCAGCCTCGCCCGGCGCTCGCGCAGCGGCAGCGATCGAAGATCCTCTCCGTCTTCCGCCAGCAGGTCATAGGCCAGCACGCCGGCCGGGTGCGCCGCCATCAGCTTGGCGTCCACCGTCTTGCGGTTCAGCCGCTGCTGCAGGTCTCCGAACGGCGCCGGTCGTCCATCGCGGATCACCAGCAGTTCGCCGTCGATCGCGCCTTCAAACTCCAGCCCCGCCATGACATCGGGAAAGGCGCCGGAGATTTCGTCGCCCGTCCGCGAGTACAGGCGACAGACGCCAGCCTCCCGCACCGCCTGCACCCTGATGCCGTCCCACTTCCATTCGGCGGCGTAATCAGCCGGCGACAGCTTGGGGAAGTCCACCGCCTCGTCTATGGCGACGGCCAGCATCACCGGCCGGAAACGCCCGGGCGCATCGGGGCTGGGCCGCTCGGCGCGGCCTTCGAGCCAGGCGAACAGGTCGGCGTAGGGCGGCTCGACCGCGTGCCACACCTCCTCCAGATCGGACACGTCGACCGCCGGCAGCGGCGTCCCGGCCGGCTCTCCGTCGGGATCGGGAGGTGCGGGCGCGACGTCCGGCCGGATCATCGCCGCCGCCGTCTTTGCCAGCCTGGCTGACAGGCCCACCCTCAACGCCCCGGTCACCAGCTTCAGCAGGGCCCAGCGGCCCTGCGGCTCCAAGGCGTCGAGCCAACCTTCGATCAGAGGGCGCACCTCATTGCGACCGGCCGTGCGCAGCGCCTCCACCACCTCCGCCAGCTCCGGCTCACGATTGGGTCGATAGTCCGGATCGCGCGGCCAGATCAGCGCCGCCGTCTCAGCGAGGTCGCCGACGTAGTCGTAGGACCAGCCGAACAGCACGGGATCGACCCGCGCCTCGACCGCCTTGCGGATCATGGCCGGCTTGGCCGCATCAAACGTCAGGTCGCCCGTCAGCGCCGCCAGAGCCCAGCCTCTGTCCGGGTCGGGCGTCGTCTTCAGATAGTCGCGGACCAGCACCAGCTTGGCGTTGCGCGAGGCCGTCAGCGACAATCGATCCAGCAGTTCGGCGAAGCCGCGCATGGCGTTCCATAGACAAGCGTCGCCGTGATCGACGCCCGGTCAGAACGATGCAGGGGGCGGCGGGTTGCCGGACCTCGGCTCAGGCCGCGACGGCCTCGTGCGCCAGTCCCAGCTGACGGACCTGTTCGCGCCCACCGGGCACGTGGGTCATCAGCTGCGCCAAGGCGGCGAAGTCGATGGGCTTGTTCAGATAGGCGTCGGCGCCGGCGTCCAGGCCGGCCTGGTGGTCCTCCGACCGTGCGGAGGCCGACAGCACCACCATCGGAGTGTCGCGGTTCACGCCCTGCCCGCTGCGGATCATGCGCGTCGCGGTCAGCCCGTCCATCACCGGCATGTTCACATCCATGATGATAAGATCGAAGGGCTGGTGCTGAGCGACGTCCACGGCGATCTGGCCGTTCTCGGCCGTCGATGCGGCGTGGCCGGCCGAGCCCATCCAGGCCTCCAGGATCATCCGATTGACCGGGTGGTCCTCGACCACCAGCACGCTCAGAGCCTGGCCTTCGCTTCTCTCGGCGACGCGGGTTTCGACCGGCGCCGGCCTGGCCCATTCCACCACCTCGGCCTCCACCGTCATGGTGAAGGTAGAGCCGCTTCCGACTTCCGAACTGACCGAGATGTCGCCGCCCATGATGTTGGTCATGCGCCGGGCGATCGTCAGCCCCAGACCCGTGCCGCCGAAGCGACGCGTCGATGAGGCGTCGACCTGCGTGAACGGTTCAAACAGCAGATCGAGGTCGGCCTTGGCGATGCCGGACCCCGTGTCGGTGACCATGAAGTCGAAGCGGACGCGATTGGGGGCGACACGGGAGCCGCGCGTCCGGAACGTCACGACGCCCTCGTCCGTGAACTTGACTGCGTTAGACAGGAGGTTGTGCAGCACCTGGCAGACCCGCAAGGGATCACCGCGCACGACCGAAGGGACATCGCCCTCGGTGATCTGCTCGAACCCGAGCCCCTTGGCGGCGGCCTGCGCCTCGAACGGGCCGGTGATCCGCTTGGCGAGGTCGTCGATGGAAACATCGACGGTCTCGAAGGTCATCTTGCCGGCCTCGATCTTGGTCATGTCGAGGATGTCGTTCAGCAGCGACAGCAGGTTGTCGCCCGAGTTGCGGATGATCGACAGATACTCCCGCTGCGTGCCCTCGAGCCTGGTCGCGCCAAGCAGTTGCGCGGCGCCCAGGACGCCGTTCATGAGCGTGCGGAGTTCGTGCGAGATGACGCCAAGGAAGCTCGATTTCGCCTCGTTGGCGGCGGCCGCCTTGTCACGAGCCGTCTCCAATTCCTCGATCAGGTGCGCCTGATGCTCCTGAAAGGCGCTGATGCGCCCTTCGCGCAGCATGGTCATCATGACCAGCACGAACAGACCGGCGGCGGTGAAGGGCACAAGCGCCAGCAACGACCAGAACTGCGGCGTTCCCCAAAGGCTCCCCAGCATGATCAACGCCGCCGCTGAATAGGGCGAGGAGATCACCAGCGCCTGGCGCGGCGAGCTGCGCAGCTGCGCGAAGACAAGCACATAGCCGCCGATCAGCAGGGCTATGGCCGCGGTTGAACCAAACGGATTGTCGCTGAACCACGCAAGCAGGGGCGCGACCGCCCAGGCCGCCGTGGTGATCGTCGCCACCGCAGGAAAAATCAGGCCCCACCCCTTGTCGACGCGTCGGCTGACCCTTCGTTCAACCACGCCGCGCAGGGCGCCGGCGGCCAGGGTGCCTACGAACCAGACCAACGCCTCTATGCCGCCGATCACGCCCAGCAATCCGACGGCCCAGCTGGCGATGATGAGGTAGCGCAGATACTGCGTCTGCAGGATCGCCTTTAGGGCCTGGGCGGCGTCGCCGGCCTTCTGATCGCCGGCCCTGCCGTCGATGCTGTCCGCTTCCACCATGCGCCCCGCCCCTCCACCCTCTTTAACTGCGGAACGCTAGGGTGAAACGGCTAAGACAGTCTGAACGAATCTTGGTTACCGATCATTGGTCTGCGAGTCTTCCACAGGCGTGAGCGCCCGGACGGATAGGGCATGGACGGGCCCGGCCAGTTCAGCCCGAAGCAGGTCGTTGACGGCCCGCTGGCGCGCCAGGCGCGACTGGCCCTCGAAGGCGTCGGACACCACCACGATGTTGAAGTGGCTTTCGCCGCCGGGCTTGGCGTCCATGCCGCCCTCGTGGTGGTGGCCGGCGTGCCGCCAGCTGTCGTCGACGATCTCCAGCTGGCTCGGGGACAGGCTTTGCTGCAGTTTTTCGCGGATAATCGCGGCGACGGGGCCTTCGGACATGATCGCTTCCTTGATGGCGTCCAATTCGGCCCTACACTTCGGCGGATGCCCGCTTCGTTTCAATACAAGCCGCGCTTCACCGACATTCGAGTGAAGCCGCCCAAGCCTGGCGAAAAGGTCGAGGACCCGGATGTTCTGCACCTCAAGCCGGGCGAAAAGCCGTGCCAGTGGCCCGACTGCCGTCGCGCCGCGACCGCGCGCGCGCCCAAGTCGCGAGAGCGGCTGAACGACTTCTACGAGTTCTGTCAGGCGCACGCGGGCGAGTACAACAAGGGCTGGAACTTCTACGCGGGCATGAGCGAGGGCGAGGTCCGCGCCGCGCAGGAGGACGAGGCCATGACCGGCGGGCGGCCCACCTGGGAGATGAAGGCCGGCAAGTTCAGCCGTGAGGCCGCCGCCTTCGCCTCCAAAATGGGCACGAACAACACGCAAGGGTCGGGCTCCTGGCGCGACAGCTTCGGCCTGTTCGGAAGAAAGGGCGAGCAGACGCCGAACGCGCCCGGCGAGGACCGCCGCATCGGCAAGCTGGAGCGCACGGCGCTGGCCGACCTCGACCTCGAGCCGGGCGCCGACAAGGCGGCGGTCAAGGCGCAATACCACGCGCTGCTGAAGCGCTTCCATCCCGACACCAACGGCGGCGATCGCGGCGCGGAGGCCAAGCTCCAGCGGGTCATCAAGGCCTGGAAGACGCTGAAAAAGGCCGGACTGGCTTAGCCGGCCGCACCCGTGGAGGCGGTCACCAGCGGCGCGGACGGCTCGCGGAAGTAGCGGTCGATGCCGTCGGCGACGGCCCGCATCATGCGGCGGCGCTGGCGCTCGTCGGACAGGAGGCGTTCGTCCTCCGGGTTGGTGATGAAGCCCATCTCCAGCAGCACGGCCGGCACGTCCGGCGCCAGCAGGACCGCCAGGCCGGCGTCCCGGTGGCTGCGACGCAGCAGCGGATGCTCGACCGCTTCCAGGTGGGTCAGCAGGACCCGCGCGAACTGGGCCGAACGGTTCTGTGTCGCGCGCTGGGTCATGTCCAGCAGGATGCGATCCACCGATGGATCACGGCCGGGAAGCCGTAGCTCGCGATGCCAGTCCGCGCCGCGTGTGAACTCGCGCACCGCGCGACCCGCGCCCTGTTCGGACAGGGTGTAGACGCTGGCCCCGCGCAGAGCCGGGTCCGCGCCGGCGTCGGCGTGCAGCGAGATGAACAGGTCGGCGTCCGCCTGCCGCGCAATCGAGACCCGGCGGTAGAGATCGACATAGGCGTCACCCGAGCGGGTCAGGCGCACGCGATAGCGGCCGGTCTTCTCAAGCTCCGCCTTCAGCTGCTGGGCGGCGGCCAAGGTCACGGCGCTTTCCCGAAGATGAGCGCCGCTGGCGCCCGGATCGCGCCCTCCGTGGCCGGCGTCGATCACGATCATAGGCTTGTCGGTCCGCCGCGGCGCCGGCAGCGGCTGCGAAGTTGGGCGCGTGGGCTCGACGTTCGGCACGCCCGCGCCCTTCGCCTTCACGTCGATGACGTAGCGGTAATGGCCCACGCCGTCGCCGGGCGGCAGCAGGAAGCGCCGTTCGATCTCGCCGTTCTTGGCCAGATCCAGCTGCACGCGAGACGCCTCGCCCTGCGCGCCGACCCGGTAGCTGCGGACCAGGCCCGAGCCTTCGCCGGACGCTCCACGCCCGGCAGCCACCTCCAGCAGCGAAAGTATGACCTGCCCCTGCGTTCCGTCCTCGATCACGCGCCCCTGCGTCGCGCGCTCCAGATCGATGACCACGCGGGTGCGCTGTCCATCGCCGCCGAAGCGGACGCCCAGCAGATCGCCCTGCGCGCCTGACGCCAGTCCTCGCCCGGCCAGCATCAGCAGCCCCAGGCAGATGACTGCAAAGGCGAGCGCCGTCATCGCCCACTCCCGCAGGCCCCAGCGCGACAGATCCAGAAATACGCGACCGTTCATTCTGACGGCTTCACCCAACACCACTGGCCGACATAATGCGCGAACCTTCTTGGCGGGGGGTTAAGGCGCCGGGAGGGGTGGTGCTTTTAATTGCGCGCCATCGTGCTTATGCTTGGTTCCGCTCGCGAACCGATCGCGCCGCTCCCCGTCCGGGCGATGCCGGCGCGCCCTCCTCGCGGCGCTGTGTTTCACCTCTTCCGAGGACCGACAGGCATCGCCGGCGGTCCGGAGAACCGGTGCCGGATCGCCGCCCTCAGGCCGCGCCCGGCGCCAGGACAGACGACCTTCATGGGCCTTTTCGGCTGCGATCCCCAACGGCTTGTTCAAGCCAGCGCCGCGTTCCGCGGCGGGATGACGCGCGCCCCGGCCCTCTTACCCATTCGGCGAGCCGCCGCAGCCCCTGCCAGATCACTGGCCGGGCGGGCCCGAGCGCGCCAGAGAGAGACCCTTCATGTCAAAGACAATGCTGATCGATGCGGCGCACGCGGAAGAAACCCGCGTCGCCATCGTGGACGGACGCCAGGTTGAAGAGTTCGACTTCGAGTCGAAAACCAAACGCCAGCTTCGCGGCAACATCTATCTCGCCAAGGTCACCCGCGTAGAGCCCAGCCTGCAGGCGGCCTTTGTTGAATACGGCGGCAATCGCCACGGCTTCCTGGCCTTTAACGAAATCCACCCCGACTACTACCAGATCCCGGTCGCCGACCGCGAAGCGATCATGGCCGAGGCGCACGACGACGCCGACCACGCCGACGACTTGGGCCGCGAAAGCGACGAGGAGACCGATCCCGAAGCCGCTCTGGCCGAAGAAGAGCGGCTGAAGCGCCGGCTAATGCGCCGCTACAAGATCCAGGACGTGATCAAGCGCCGCCAGATCCTGCTGGTGCAGGTCGTCAAGGACGAGCGCGGCGGCAAGGGCGCGGCCCTGACCACCTGGCTGTCGCTGGCGGGTCGCTACTGCGTGCTGATGCCCAACACGGGCAAGGGCGGCGGCATCTCGCGCAAGATCACCAACACCTCCGACCGTCGCCGGCTCAAGGCCGCCGCCGCCGCGCTCGAGGTGCCCAAGGGCATGGGCCTGATCATCCGCACGGCCGGCGCCAAGCGAACCAAGGCCGAGATCAAGCGCGACTACCAATACCTGCTGCGCCTGTGGGAGACGATCCGCGAGACCACCCTCGCCTCCCACGCCCCCGCGATGATCTACGAGGAGGAGAACCTCGTCCGCCGCGCGGTGCGCGACATGTTCGACAAGGACTTCGACGGCATTCAGGTTGAGGGCGTGCAGGGCTTCAAGGAGGCGCGCGACTTCATGCGGGTGCTGATGCCCTCTCAGGCCAAGAAGGTGCACCTGTACCAGGGCTCGCGGCCGTTGTTCGCCTCCAACGGCATCGAGGACCTGCTGACGCAGATCCACCAGCCGATCGTGCCGCTGAAGTCCGGCGGCTATCTGGTGATCAACCAGACGGAGGCGCTGGTCGCCATCGACGTCAACTCGGGCCGCGCCACCAAGGAGCGCAACGTCGAGCAGACGGCGTTCAAGACCAACTGCGAGGCGGCGGTCGAGGCTGCGCGCCAACTGCGCCTGCGCGACCTCGCCGGCCTGGTCGTGATCGACTTCATCGACATGGACGAGGGCCGCAACAACCGCACGGTCGAGAAGATCCTGAAGGACGCCCTGTCGGCGGACCGCGCGCGCATCCAAATGGGCCGCATCTCGCCCTTCGGCCTGATGGAGATCAGCCGCCAGCGTCGTCGCCTGGGCGTGATCGAGGGCGCGACCGAGGCCTGCCCGCACTGCCAGGGCGCCGGCCGCATCCGTTCGGCCGAATCCGCCGCCCTGGTCGCCTTGCGCGCCGTGGACATCGAGGCCGGCAAGAACGGCGCGGGCGCGATCGTGCTCCGCCTGCCCACAGCCGTCGCCCTCTACATCCTGAACCACAAGCGCGAGTATCTGCAGAGCCTGCTGGAGATGCGGGGCCTGAATGTCGTGATCCAGATCGACGACAGCCTGGCCCAGGCCGAGAACGCCATTGAACGCACCGAAACCAACGAGGACTTCGTCGCGCCGGAAGCGGAGGTCATCGACCTGAACGACGGCTTCGACGACAGCGCCTTCGAGGATGAGGGTGACGACGAGGACGAGGAGATCGACGAGGACGACGACGAGGACGACCTGTCGCTCGATCGCGAAGACGAAGACGACGACGAGCCGCGCGAGCGCGCCGAGCGTCAGGACGAGGGTCGCGGCGGACGCCGCCGGCGCCGTCGTCGCGGCGGGCGTCACGAGGTGGAGACTGTCGAGAGCGAAGACGATTCGGCACCGGTCGAGGCGGGTGCGGAAGCGGATGGCGGCTTCTCCAGCGACGACGAGGACGAAAACGGCCGTCGCCGCCGTCGAGGCCGCCGCGGCGGGCGCCGCATCCGCGAGGACGGCGAGCGCGATGTCTTCGCCTGGGTGCGCGGCCGCACGCCGTCGCTGGATGATCCCTATGTCTGGTTCGATCCGCTGAACCCCGGCGGCGCTTCGTCGTCGAAGTCTGAAGACGAGCAGCCCTCCTTGGCGGAGGTTCGTCAGGACGAAAGCGGCGAAGAGGGCCGGGGCGGACGCCGTCGCCGTCGTCGCGGCCGCGGCCGCGACCGTGGCGAACGCTCGGGCGCGCCCGCCTTCGAGGCGGCCGGTGAAACGGAGAGCCTGGAGGACGCCGGCGCTTCGCAGGAGGCTTCGCCCGCGCGGAGCGATGCCGAACCGACACCCGTCGCAATCCCGGCCGAGCCGCAACGTCGCCGCGTGCGTCGCAAGAGCGCCGCTCAGGCCGTGTTCGAACCGGCTGTGGACGCTGAAGAGACAGATGATCAGCCGATCGCCGAGGCCGCGCCTGCGCTTGAAGCGCCCATGGCTGAAGCGTCCCTGTCTGAAGCATCCGGAGCCGACGCGGTCGAAGCCGATTTGATCAAAGCGGATCAACCTGACGCTTCCGCGCAGGTCGAGCCGGCCGAACCGGGGGACCTTGGCGAGCCCGTCGTCTTGGACGTCACCCCGCAGGAGGCGGAAGCCGAACGCATCGAGGCCGCACAGGAGCCGGAGCCGGTGATCCTCAGCCAGGCTCCTCAGCCCCACCGGCCGGAAGTCGACGTTCAGGCCCTGATCTCGCAAGATCCGAACCAGATCGTCGCGCCGCCTGAAAAGCCCAAGCGCGGGTGGTGGCGCCGCTGATCGCGGATCGCTAGATTGAGGAACGACGGGCGGGGGCCCAGGCTTTGGAGCGCGCCATGAACTGGCTTCCCCGCCCTGCGTCCTGCCTTCGGGCGCTGCGCCGCCTTGTCGGCGCAGCCGGTGTCCTGGCGGTGCTGGGGACGGCGGGCCAGGCCTCGGCTCAGAGCGTGATCCGCGACACCGAGATCGAGGGTGTGATCCGAGAGTGGTCGGACCCGGTGTTCGACGCCATGGGCCTGGTGCCGGCGGACGTCGAAGTCCTGCTGATAAACGATCCCGAGCTGAACGCCTTCGCCACACGCGGGCGGATCATGGGGATCAACACGGGCCTGATCCTGCGCACCAAGACGCCCGGCGAATTGCTGGGGGTGATGGCGCACGAGGCGGGCCACATCAAGAACCGCCACACCCTGCGCGATGGGGCGCAGAACGCGGCCAAGCAGCCGTTCTTCATGACCATGGCGCTGGGGGCGCTCGCCATCGCTGCGGGCCAGCCGGGCGCCGGCGCCGCGCTGATCGGCTCAAGCCAGTATTTCGGCACACTGGACGCCCTGCGCTACATGCAGAGCCAGGAAGGCGAGGCCGACCTGACCGGCGCCCGCGCCCTCGAGGCAGCCGGCCAGTCTGGACGTGGCCTGGTGGAGTTCTTCGAGAACTTCCGCTCGCAGGAAGTCTTCTCCGACAGCCGCCGCTATCCTTACTTCCGCAGTCACCCCCTGTCGTCCCAACGCATCGAGGCGCTGCGCCGGCCCGTCGAGGCCGCCGCCCACTACAATACGCCGGAAAGTCCCGAGCGCATCGCCCAGCACACCCTGATCCTGGCCAAGATGCGCGCCTTCATGGACCAGCCGAACGCCACGCTGCGCGCCTATCCCGAGAGCGATGCGTCCCTGCCCGGCCGCTACGCCCGCGCCATCGCCTGGTATCGCGCGGGTCAGACCGACAAGGCGCTCTCGGCGGTGGACGCCCTGATCGCCGGCGACGTCTCCAATCCCTATTATTGGGAGCTGAAGGGCCAGATTCTGTTCGAGGAAGGCCGCCCAGCCGACGCCATCGCCGCCCACGCCGAGTCCGTGCGGCTAAAGCCGGACGCGCCCCTGCTTCGCGTCAACCTGGGGCATGCGCTGATCGAGACGGGCGAGGCGGGCAACATCGCCGAGGCCGTCAATCAGCTGAAACGCGCCACGGTGGCCGAGCGCGACAACACCATGGCCTGGCGCCTGCTGGCTCAGGCCTACGCCGCCCAGGGCAAGGAGGGCGAGGCGCGACTGGCTTCGGCCGAATACCACTTCGCCGCCGGTCAGGAACAGCAGGCCACCCAGTTCGCCCTTCGCGCCCGCAGCCTGCTGGACCCCGGCTCCATCGAGTGGCGCCGCGCAGTGGACATCGTGCTGGCCTCAGGGGCCACCCAAGACGACCTCAGCGATCTTGACCGGCGCGAGGCGCTGCGTCGCCCCGCCACCCTGAACTAGACTTGCCCGAAGAAGAGACGTGATGACCGACGACGCCGCCCCGCCGCCCGCGCCCCCAACCCCCGTCGAAAAGAGTCGGCGCGGCTGGACGGGTCCGGCCGCCCTGGCGGTCTCGCTGGCGGCTCTGGGTCTGGCGGCCTGGCCCTATGTCGCGCCCGATGCGTTCGGATCCTGGACGGTGCATCGCTACATGGTCAGCCATCCCGAGGTTCTGCAGGAAGCGAGCGCCGCCCTGCAGCAGCGCGAGGAGCAGGGACGCGTCGCCTCGATCAATCAGGCGGCGGCGACCAATCCCAGCCTGCTGGCGGTCGACGCCCGTGACCCTGCTTTTGGGCCTACCGACGCCCGCGTCACGGTGGTCGAGTTCTTTGATTTCCGCTGCCCCGGCTGCAAGGCGGTGGCGCACGACTATCGCGCCCTGATGGCGGCGAATCCCGACGTGCGGTTCGTCTTCAAGGACTGGCCGATCCTGGACCGCGGAGAGGACGTCACGTCCCAGTACGCCGCCCGCGCCGCTCTGGCCGCGCACCAGCAGGGCAAGTATCTGGCGGTCTACGACGCCCTGATGAACGAACGCGCGCTGAACGTAGAGGCGATCGACCGCATCCTTCAGGCGAACGGGGTCGATCTGCCGCGGGCCAAGGCCGCCATCGCCTCACCTGAGATGACCCGCCACATCGCCGACATCCACACGGCGGCGGCCGCCTTGGGTCTTCAGGGCACGCCCACCTTCTTCATCAACGGCAAGGCCAGCGCAGGAATCGACCCGCGCGAGGTCGGCCAGCTGATCCAGGCGGCGAAACGCTAGATCAGGCCGGCCAGGGGCGAAGACGGATCGGCGTACAGGCGCTTGGCCATCCGCCCCGCCAGATAGGCTTCGCGGCCCGCGATCACCGCATGTTTCATGGCGCGCGCCATGCGGATCGGGTCCTTGGCGCCGGCGATGGCGGTGTTCATGAGAACCGCGTCGCAGCCCAGCTCCATGGCTCGGGTCGCATCGGACGCCGTGCCGACGCCGGCGTCCACCAGCACCGGCACGCCCGCCTGCTCCACGATCAGGCGGATGTTGACCTCGTTCTGAATGCCGAGCCCTGAGCCGATCGGGGCCGCAGCCGGCATGATGGCCGAGGCGCCCGCCTCCTCCAGCCGCTTGGCCATGACCACGTCGTCGGTGCAGTAAACCATGACGTCGAAACCGTCCTTGACCAGCATGTCGAGCGCGCGAAGCGTCTCCACCATATCTGGATACAGGTGGGCGGTGTTCGACAGCACCTCCAGCTTCACCAGGTCCCAGCCACCCGCCTCGCGCGCCAGGCGCAGGGTGCGCACAGCGTCCTCTCCGGTGAAGCAGCCGGCGGTGTTGGGCAGATAGGTGAAGCGGTCCGGCTTGACGTGGTCCACCAGCATCGGCTGGCTCGGATCGGACAGGTTCACGCGCCTGAGCGCCACCGTGACGACCTCGGCCCCCGCCGCCTCGGCCGCCGCCGCGTTCTGGGCGTAGTCGGCGTACTTGCCCGTCCCCACGATCAAACGTGAGGCAAAGGTGCGGCCCGCGACGGACCAGGTGTCGGATGCATTCTCGGTCATGGCCGTCCACCTAGTCCTCCGAAGCGGCGAGCGGAAGTCCGAGCCCCGTCACGACGCGTTGCGACATCGACCGCACTGAACTAAACTAGGTGGACTTAGTCCATGAGGTCCGCGTATGCAGACGGTCAACATTCACGAAGCCAAGACCCACCTGTCCCGCCTTGTGGACAAGGCCGCCAAGGGGGAGTCCTTCATCATCGCCAAGGCCGGCAAACCTATGGTCAAGGTGACGCCGCTGGAAGACTCGCCGAAGAAGCCGCTCCAGCGCATCGGCTTCATGGCCGGCGAGTTCACCGTTCCGGACGATTTCGACACCATGTTCCAGGCCGAGATTGAGGCCATGTTCTACGGCGACGTCGAGGAGACGACCAAGGCGGATCGATGAAGCTTCTGATCGACACTCACCTGCTGCTATGGGCGGCGGGCGACCCTTCGCGTGTTCCAAGCCGGGCCCGCGACCTGATCAACGATCTCGGCAACATCCCCATGTTCAGCGTCGTCAGCCTGATGGAGGTCTCCATCAAGACGGCGCGGTCTCGGCCGGACTTCCGTGTCGATGCGCGTCGGCTTCGGTCCATGCTGCTCGCCTCCGGCTACGAGGAGCTTGCGGTGACAGGCGAGCACGCCGTGGCGGTTGGACCGCTTGAACCCATCCACAAGGACCCGTTCGATCGTCTCCTTCTGGCTCAAGCGTTCGCGGAAGAGGCCACCCTTTTGACCTCGGACGCCACCTTGGCTCGCTACCAGGGTCCGATCCTCAAGGTCTGACCTCACCCCCCGCCGACGAACTGAACCAGCTCGATGCGGTCGCCCTCGGCCAAAGCGGTCGTCGCGTGCAGCGACTTCGGCACGATCTCCAGGTTCCGCTCCACCGCCACTTTGCGGGGGTCGAGCGACAGCGCCTTCACCAGGTCCAGGATGGTGGAGGCCGCCACCTCACGCTGATCGCCGTTGACTTGAATGCGCATGACGTTAGGTCAACCCGTTCAAAGGCGGCGCGCTTTGATCCGCGCCGCGCCTTCCGCTAAAAGGCCGCTCCATCGAAGCGGTTCGACCCGCCCGGAGCCTATGCCCGATCTTCCCGTCATCTATGTGCTGAACGGCCCCAATCTCAACCTCCTTGGCGAGAGAGAGCCGCACATCTATGGGCGCGAGACCCTAACGGACGTTGAGGCGCGCTGCGTCGGCGCGGCCGGGTCTGAGGCGAACATCGTCTTCCGGCAGACGAATCACGAGGGCGTGCTGGTCGACTGGATCCAGGAAGCGCGCACCGAGGCTCAGGCGCTGGTGATCAATCCGGCCGCCTATGGACACACCTCCGTCGCGCTGCACGACGCGCTGAAGGCGCTGTCCATTCCGGTGATCGAACTGCACCTGTCCAATCCGGCGGCGCGAGAGGCGTTTCGCCACCACTCCCTGGTCTCGCCCCTGGCGACCGGGGTCATCGCGGGCCTAGGCGCGCAGGGCTATGCGCTGGCGGTCCAGGCCGCGCTCCACATCATTCGGGAACGCGCCTGAGGCGCTCCCGTTGGCACAACAAGACCAAAGAAAAGGCGAAACCGACATGGCCGATGAAACGCTGAACGCCGGGGGCGAGATCGATGCGGAGCTGGTGCGCCAGCTGGCGGACATCCTGAACGACACCTCCCTGACCGAGATCGAGGTGGAGCGCGGCGATCTGAAGATCCGCGTCGCCCGCAAGGTCAGCGCCGCCGCTGCGCCCGTGCAGTACGCCGCCATGCCGGCTCCGGTCGCCGCGCCGGTTGCAGCCCCCGCCGCCGCTGCCGCCATGCCCAGCGATCCGGCGACCATCGTCGCCCGCTCCGGCGAAGAGGTGAAGTCGCCGATGGTTGGCACCGCCTATCTGCAACCGGCGCCGGAAGCGCCCGCCTTTGTGCAGCAGGGCGACAAGGTCAAGAAGGGCCAGACCCTGCTGATCGTCGAGGCCATGAAGACCATGAACCCGATCCAGGCGCCGCGCGACGGCGTGGTGGCGGACGTGCTGGTCGGCGACGGCCAGCCGGTCGAGTTCGGCGAGCCGCTCGTCCTGCTTGAGGCCTGATCCCGTGTTCACAAAGGTCCTGATCGCCAACCGCGGCGAGATCGCGCTGCGCATCCACCGCGCATGCAAGGAGATGGGAATCTCCACCGTCGCCGTGCACTCCGAGGCCGACCGCGGCGCCATGTGGGTGCGCCTGGCTGACGAAAGCGTCTGCATCGGTCCCGCCCAGGCGGCCAAGTCGTATCTGAACATACCGTCGATCATCGCGGCGGCCGAGATCACGGGCGCGCAGGCGGTGCACCCCGGCTATGGCTTCCTGTCCGAGAACGCCCGCTTCGCCGAGATCGTCGAGGCCCACGGCATGAGCTTCATCGGCCCTCGCCCTGAGCACATCCGCATCATGGGCGACAAGATCACGGCCAAGCAGACGGCCAAGGACGCGGGCATTCCCGTGGTCCCGGGCTCGGACGGCGAGGTCGAAACGGTCGAGGCGGCGGTCGAGGCCGCCAAGTCGATCGGCTTTCCCCTGATCGTCAAGGCGGCGGCGGGCGGCGGCGGACGCGGCATGAAGGTCGCCATGACCGCCGACGATCTGGTCGAAGCCGTCCAGACCGCCCAGTCCGAGGCCAAGGCCGCCTTCGGCAACGGCGCCGTCTACATGGAGCGCTATCTGCAGAAGCCGCGCCACATCGAAATCCAGGTGATCGCCGACAGCCACGGCAACGTCGTGCACCTGGGCGAGCGCGACTGCTCGCTGCAGCGCCGCCACCAGAAGGTGCTGGAGGAGGCTCCCTCCCCCGCGCTGGACGCGGCCGGGCGCGAGCGGATCGGCAAGATCGTGGTCGATGCGATCAAGGCCATCGGCTATCTCGGCGTCGGCACCATCGAGTTCCTGTGGGAAGACGGCGAGTTCTTCTTTATCGAGATGAACACCCGCCTTCAGGTCGAGCATCCGGTGACCGAGGCCATCACCGGCGTCGATCTGGTGCGCGAGCAGGTGCGGATCGCAGCGGGTCTGCCGCTGTCCTTCACCCAGGACGACATCCACTTCGAAGGCCACTCCATCGAAGTGCGCGTCAACGCCGAGAACCCCGAGACCTTCACGCCGTCGCCAGGCATGGTGAACGACTTCCACGCCCCCGGCGGCCTGGGCGTCCGTTTGGACAGCGCCATCTACGCCGGCTATTCGATCCCGCCCTACTACGACAGCCTGATCGGCAAGCTGATCGTTCACGGCCGCGATCGCGAAGAGGCGGTGGCGCGGCTCAAGCGGGCTCTTGGCGAAATGGTCGTGGGCGGCATCGACACCACCATTCCGCTGTTCCAGCGCCTGCTGGTCGAGCCGGACATCCTGTCCGGCGACTACGACATCCACTGGCTGGAGAAGTGGGCCAAGGCTCAGAAGGGCGCGGGCGCCTAGCGCCGTTGGCCGAGCCGGATTTCAGCGCCAGCAGCCCCTCCTCCGGCTTCGGGCCCGAGGCGCTGCTGGCCTGCTACGCGCGCGGCGTCTTTCCCATGGCGGAGGCGCGCGACGATCCTCGCGTCTTCATCGTCGAGCCCGATCAGCGAGGCGTGATTCCGCTCGACGCCTTCCACATCCCGTCGCGCCTGCGCCGCACCGTGCGCGCAGAGCCGTTCGACATCCGTGTGGACACCGCCTTCGAGGCGGTGCTGGACGGCTGCGCGGCGTCACAGGGGCCCGGCCGACAGGACACCTGGATCAACGGCCCGATCCGCCGCCTCTATGGCGAGTTGTTTGCGCGCGGCTTTGTTCATTCGCTCGAGTGCTGGCGCGAGGAGCGGCTGGTCGGCGGCCTGTACGGCGTGTCGCTTGGCGGCGCTTTTTTCGGAGAAAGCATGTTCAGCCGCGAGCGCGACGCCTCCAAGGTTGCGCTGGTGCATCTCGTCGCGCGGCTGAAAGCCGGCGGCTGGACCCTGCTGGACGCGCAGTTCCTGACCGATCACCTCAGCCAGTTCGGCGCGGTCGAGACCCCGCAGTCGGCCTACCTCCGCCGCCTGAAGCCGGCCCTGCATGTGCAGCCGGACCAGAGTGCGCTGACAAGACCTATGAGCGGTTCAGAGGCTATTGAGCGGGCGATCGGATAGGAGCCGAGTTGGACGGATCACCACGCCGCCCTCCGCGCCTCAATCCTTGCAGCCGACCACCCAGGCGTCATAGTTCGGGTGCTGCAGGCCGCTGACAGCCGGCGACGAGGCGAACATCCACCCTTTGAACACCTGGCGTGTCGGCAGAGGCTGGGTCGTGCCGCGCGGCTGGACCGAGACGTCGACATAAGCGATCGCGTCCTCCGTCAACTCATCCGGTGTGGAGACCTCGCAGGCGCTGACGTTGAAGATCAGGTTGCGGGCGAAGCGAACGGGTCGGCCTCCGACCTGCACCTCGAAGCGCATCGTTTCAGCCGTGACCTTGTCGATGGCCTGGATCACCGCGACCTTGCGGCGCTGGCGCCGGACCGGCGCCTCCGGCTGTTCGATGGGCTTTTCGGCGGCGGCGGCCTTGACGGGAGTTGGAGCGTCCGGCTCCGCCTCTTCCTCGACGATCACCACCGGCGGCGGGACGGTGATCGGCACGGGCGCGGCCGGGGCGGGCTGCCCCGCCGGCGCGCTCTCGACCGGCGTAGGGGGCGGCGTGGCGCGCAGGATGTCGCCGCGGGCGTCGGCG
>ERZ501011.91-NODE-91-length-28775-cov-12.106372_pt1 | contig 28775 bp, 23 predicted proteins | sample MGYA00248833_ERZ501011 | MGnify/ENA primary metagenome ERZ501011 (study PRJEB25958, sample SAMN03398530) | human skin metagenome | study: EMG produced TPA metagenomics assembly of the Human Skin Microbiome Metagenome (human skin metagenome) data set. | reverse complement strand
AGCCGGTGACGCCGTCGGCAACGCCGGTGCCGCGGTGTCGAAGACCGTGGCCGCCGGTCGTGACGCCGCACTCGGGGCAGTCGAGGACAGCGCCCGTGACAGCGGCGCCGAGGGTGCCGCCGACGCGCTCCACCAGCTCCGCGAGATCACCGGAACCGTTGAGGCGGAAGACCTCCCGATCGAGGGTTATGTCGACCTCAACGTCACCGACGCGGTGGCCACGGTCAAGGAGTTGACCAAGCCGGCCGACCTGCGGGTCACCCTCGCCTACGAGGAGGCACACAAGAACCGCCAGCGCGTGATCTCCGCGATCGAGATCCGCTTCGCCGAGATCGCCAAGGACCTGGTCGGCATCGACAGCTGATCTGCCGGACCGACCGACCCCGACGGCCGCCATCGACCCGATGGCGGCCGTCGGCCTGTCGGAAGCATCTACAGATGTCGCGAAACGTGGCGCCAGCCGCAACGACACACGACAACTGGCGCCGGCCCCACCCACTTCTGTACGAATTTGGATCAGATCCAGAAAAACCGTGCGAAGTGGCGGTGACACCCCTATGGTGGGGGACGTGGCATCGACATCGGACCATGCCCAGCAACTCCGGGCCGCAGATCTTCGTGTCACCCAGCCTCGGGTGACGGTGATGGCCGCCGTCGACAAGCACCCGCATGCCGACACGGACACCATCTATCACGCGGTACGCGAAACCCTGCCCACCGTCTCACGTCAGGCCGTCTACGATGTGCTGCACGCCCTGACCGAGCGCGGGCTCATCCGCCGCATCCAACCCTCGGGTTCGGTGTCGCGCTACGAGTTTCGCACCGGAGACAATCACCACCACGTCGTCTGCCGCGCCTGCGGTGTCATCGCCGACGTGGATTGTGCAATCGGGGAAGCCCCATGCCTGACCCCCTCGGAAGACCACGGTTTCGCACTCGACGAGGCCGAGGTCATCTTCTGGGGCCTGTGCCCCGATTGCCTCAGCAAGGCCCCGACCTGATCACCTCCCGTGATCGCAGCCTGTCAGTCCCCTCGAAAGGAATGTCGTGACCTCCGACAGCCGCCCGCCCAACTCCGACGCCGACACCGCAAGTGCCAGCGAGAGCGAGAACCCGGCGATCCCCTCGCCGAAGCCGAAAGCGCATGCGCCGCTGACCAACAAGGACTGGTGGCCCGAGCAGATCGACCTCTCGATCCTGCACGCCCATTCCTCGCTGTCCAACCCGCTCGGTGAGGACTTCGACTACGCAACGGAATTCGAGAAGCTCGACGTCGAGGCCCTGAAGGCCGACCTGGTCTCGCTGATGACGACGTCGCAGGACTGGTGGCCCGCCGACTACGGCCACTACGGTGGCCTGTTCATCCGTATGAGCTGGCACGCCGCCGGTACCTACCGCATCTTCGACGGCCGCGGTGGCGGCGGTCAGGGCGCTCAGCGGTTCGCCCCGCTGAACAGCTGGCCGGACAACGCCAACCTGGACAAGGCCCGTCGTCTGCTCTGGCCCATCAAGCAGAAGTACGGCACCAAGCTTTCCTGGGCCGACCTGCTGGTGTTCGCGGGCAACGTCGCACTGGAGTCCATGGGCTTCAAGACCTTCGGCTTCGGCTTCGGCCGCGAGGACATCTGGGAGCCCGAGGAGGTGTTCTGGGGCCCGGAGGACGCCTGGCTCGGCACCGACAAGCGCTACTCCGGCGAACGTGAGCTCGCCCAGCCCCTCGGCGCCACCACGATGGGTCTCATCTACGTCAATCCCGAAGGCCCCGAAGGCAAGCCGGACCCGATCGCCGCCGCCGAGGACATCCGCGAGACCTTCGGTCGCATGGCGATGAACGACGAGGAGACGGCCGCACTCATCATCGGCGGCCACAGCTTCGGCAAGACCCACGGCGCCGGCGACGCCGACCTGATCGGGCCCGAGCCCGAGGGCGCCCCCATCGAGCAGCAGGGGCTGGGCTGGAAGTCGGGTTACGGCAAGGGCAAGGCCGAGGACACGATCACCAGTGGTCTCGAGGTCGTCTGGACGTCCACCCCGACCCAGTGGGGCAACGGGTTCCTCCAGAACCTCTACGGTTACGAGTGGGAGCTCACCAAGAGCCCCGCGGGGGCCTGGCAGTACGTCGCGAAAGACGGTGCGGGAGCGGGCACGATCCCCGATCCGTTCGGCGGTCCCGGTCGCGCCCCCACGATGCTGGTGACCGACGTCGCGCTGCGTGAGTCGCCGATCTACGCCGACATCACCCGTCGGTGGCTCGACCATCCCGAGGAGCTCGCCGAGGCCTTCGCCAAGGCGTGGTACAAGCTGCTGCACCGCGACATGGGTCCGGTCAGCCGTTACCTCGGCCCGTGGGTTCCCGAGCCGCAGATCTGGCAGGACCCGGTGCCCGCGGTCGATCACGAACTGATCGACGCCGACGACATCGCCGCTCTCAAGGGCACTTTGCTCGACGCGCTGTCCCCGACGCAGCTCATCAAGACCGCCTGGGCGTCGGCGGCCAGCTTCCGCAGCACCGACAAGCGGGGCGGTGCCAACGGCGCGCGCATCCGTCTCGAGCCGCAGAAGAACTGGGAGATCAACGAGCCCGGTGAACTCGCCAAGGTGCTGCCGGTACTCGAGCAGGTCCAGAAGGACTTCAACGACTCGGCATCGGGCGGCAAGAAGGTCTCGCTCGCCGACATCATCATCCTCGGCGGAGCGGCGGCGATCGAGAAGGCCGCCGAGGCAGCCGGTTTCCCGGTCACCGTGCCGTTCACCCCCGGCCGTACGGACGCCTCGCAGGAGAGCACCGACGTCGACTCGTTCGAGGTCCTCGAACCGCGCGCCGACGGGTTCCGCAACTACAGCAAGGACGGCGAGAAGACTCCGCTGGAGTCGTTGCTCCTCGACCGTGCCTACATGCTGGACCTCACCGCGCCGGAGCTGACCGTCCTCGTCGGTGGTCTCCGCGTGCTCGACACCAATTACGGTGGCAGCAAGCACGGCGTGTTCACCGACCGGCCCGGCGTCCTGTCGACGGACTTCTTCCGCAACATCATCGACATGAACACCGAGTGGAAGAGCGGTTCCGACGAGAACGTCTACGAAGGAACCGACCGCGCCACCGGCGAGAAGAAGTGGACGGCAACGGCTGCCGACCTCGTGTTCGGCTCGCACTCGCAGCTGCGCGCACTCTCCGAGGTCTACGCGCAGGACGACTCGGCGGAGCGTTTCGTCAACGACTTCGTCAAGGCGTGGGTGAAGGTCTCGAACAACGATCGGTTCGATCTGGCCTGATCCGGCATCTCACGATCGAGGGCACCCCGCGGGCACGTTGCCCGCGGGGTGTTCTGCTCTGCCGGTGAGGTTCTCGAATCACCGTTCCCGCAGGCACGCGACGACCTCGGCGAGCACCTGCTCGACACGGGGCCCCGTGAGCGCGGAGGCCGCGCCGGTCACCAGGACCTGCAGCTCCCCCTGTGCGGTCGGCGAGCCCTCGATCTGCAGCATCCATCGCGTGGTCCGCGGTGGGAACACGTACAGGTGACCGCCCACGCTCGGCCGGGTGATCGTCGGGGTCCAGCCGAGCAGCACCGGCACCGGGAAGAGGCGCCCGTCGACGACCGGCCGGCCCAGTACGTCCAGCACGTCCTCCATCGGCCCGGTCGCCGCGGCGATGCACCGACGGGTGCGCTCGACCGAGTCGCGGACGTCCTCGCGAGCGTCGAGCGGCGTGACCGCAGCGACGACGAAGTCGCCCACGGTGTCCTCGGCACCCGCCGGTCGCGTCGACGCCGCGGTGGCCGCCATCACCCGGTCTTGTCCGGTCAGTCGCGCGAGCGCCTCCGACACCGATCTTCCGAATGCCTCGAACGGGGTCATGCCCTGCTCGGACGCGCCGGCACGGAACCGTGCGTAGACGTCGGCGTCGACGAGAGCCCGGCGACGAACCGCCGTGGACTGCGCGTGGGAGACGGGGTCCAGCCCGTCTAGGGTGAAGGAGTCCGCGGACGGTTCGCCGAGCAGTCGGTGCCACGACCGGTCGTCCATGTCGTCGTCAGTGTGTGGTGCGGGCGGCGAGATCGGTTGCACCGCCGAAACATCTACCCCACGGGCGATCAGGTCCGCCTCTCGGGCCAGTGTTCCGAGCGAGTGACCGTCGACCGCGATGTGATGGAACACCGCGACCGCGGCCATCACACCGCCGCCGGCATCCGCCAGGATCCGCACGCAGAACGGCGGCGCGGTCCGGACATCGAGCGACGCCGACATCTGTTCGGCGTGTGCGCGTAGGCTCTCGCGTCCCGGGTTCGGGTCTGGGTCCGAAACCACCTGCACGGCAACATCGACCGCTGCGTCAGCGCCGCCGGCCAGCGCCCGCTGGACCGGCCCGGCGGGGGTGTCCGGATAGCTCGACCGCAGGGCGGGGTGCCGATCGGCCAACGCGCGGAGCAAGTCTCGCAATTCGGGAGCGGTGGGCCGCCCGGTCTCGGGTGGAACCCATCCGACGCGGACCAGCTGCCCGTGCGGGTGTCCCGGTGCGCGTTCGACCGTCCGTTCTGCGGACGTGAGCGGACGATCGTCGGCCGGTGCGGCCGGTCGCCGTACGATGACGTCCGGGCGCACCGGCTCGACCATCCGCTCGGCCAGCGTCTCCAGGTCGGGCGCGGTGAGCACGTCGTCGGGCCCGATCTCGGAATGTCCTGCCGCGATCAGCGATCCGACGACCCGCATGACCGCCAGGGAGTCGCCGCCCTGCTCGAGGAAGCCGGCGAACAGATCGACGTCATCAGTACCCAGCGCCTCGCCCACGACCCGAACCAGCAGGGTCTCGTGCGAGCCGACGGGTCCGCGCGCCGACCGGCGACCGGGGAGCGGGTGGTCCGCCAGCTTTCCGACGTCGAGCTTGCCGTTGCCGGTACGGGGTAGCGCGTCGATGCCGATGACGAGCGCGGGCACCATGTACGACGGCAAGACACCGGCGACCGCGCGACGCAGCCCGGGTGCGTCGACATCCGTTCCGGTGCCCTGCGGCACGACGAATGACACCAGCGCGGTACGGCCCGATGGCAACTCGCGCAGAATCGTCGCGGAACTCCGCACGTCGGTGCATCGTCCGAGCGCAGCGTCGATCTCAGCGAGTTCGATTCGCAAGCCCCGCAGGGTGATCTGTCCGTCGCGGCGTCCGAGCAGTCGGATCTCACCGGCCTCGGTCCACTGGGCCAGGTCGCCGGTCCGGTACATCACCTCCTCGGCCGAGAACGTGCTCTGCACGAAGGCCTCCGCAGTGGACGCCGAATCGTCGAGATAGCCGTCGGCCAATTGCGGTCCCGCACAGTGGAGCGTGCCGATCGCCCCGGGAGGTTGTGGCCGGCCGAGGCGATCCAGGACCGCCTCGTCGACTCCGACCATCGGCGGGCCCACAGTGATCGCCTCGCCCGGCAGCAGCGGAGCGGAGATGTTGATGCTGCACCGGGCTTCGGTGGGTCCGTACGCATTCCGCAGCCGGACGCGACCCGACCAGCGGTCGACCACCCGCGGCGACGGCGGTTCGCCACCGATGATCACCTGCACCAGATCGTCGGCCAGATCCAGGGGCAGGGTGTCGAGGACCGACGGCGTGACGATGAGGTGACTGACGCGATGCCGTCGGATCAGCTGTGCCAGTGCATCACCGCCGGGTGCCGACCTGGGCGCGACGACAACGGTCGCCCCACAGACGACCCCGCACAGCATCTCGACGATCCCGGTGTCGAAGGTCGGGGACGACGCGTGCAGGATGCGTGACCCGGGTGTCAGAGCGTACGTCTGTCGGATCTCCGCGATCAGGGCGGGCAGGCCGCGGTGGGGCATGATCACGCCCTTGGGCGTTCCGGTGGAACCCGACGTGAACAGCAGGTAGGCGGCATCGTCGGGCCCGCGTTCCAAACCCGGCCACCGATCGGCGATCGGGGAGCCGGGGTCGTCGTGTTCGAGGTCGAGCCACCGGATCGAGCCCGGGCGTGGGGCGCCCGGCACGCACAATCCGACCTTGGCGCCGGAGCGATCGAGCAGATCCCTCGTTCTCGCGTCCGGTGCGAACGGATCGCCGACCGGCACCCATACGCCGCCCGCACACAGCACCGACCAGAACGCGACGACGGAGGTCGCCGACCGCTCGATGGACACCGCCACCCGGTCGCCGGCCCCGACCCCGGCTTCCAGGAGCAGGCGGGTTCCGCGAGTCACCCGGCGCTCGAACTCGCGCCGGGACACCGACACCTCACCGTCGATGATCGCCACGGCCGCCGGATCCGACGACCAGTGGTCCTCCAGGTGACCCACGGTCGGCGTGAAGGCCGGTGCCGGTGGACCGCTCCGGCACCGGAACCGCTCCCACTCGCCGTCGACGAACACCGAATCGTCCGGAATCCGGGGGCCCCCGTCCAGTTCGCGCAGAGTGGCGGTCAGATGCCGGTCGAAGCGTCGGGCGAGAGTGGCCAGCGCGTCGGTGCCGAAAACCGCGGCCGGGGCTTCCCAGGTGACCGCCCGGCGGCCGTTCTGATCGGCGGGGTGCAGAGTCACCGCGACGTCGGAGATCGGTCCGGTCCGCATCACCTCGAGTCCCCAGTGCAAGCCGTCGACAGCGGGCGGTTCGAAGCCCGGCAGGAGGTTGACCACCGCACCGAACCCGCTGAGCCCGTGCTGCTTTCGCAGCATGTCCTCGCGATGGTGGCGCTGGTGACGCAGTGCCTCGATCAGTGCCGACGACACGTCGACGAGGGCCTGCCCGGCGTCGCGGTCCCCGATTCCGTCGAGGCGCAACGGCACGACGTTGGAGACGGGCTGCACCGCCCTAAGACGTGCCGCCGAGGTACGTGCGGCGACCGGGAGACTCAGCCCCACGTCGGGGGTGTCGAGGAGCCGGGCGCACAGGCCCGCGAACGCGGTGACGAACTCGGCCGACGATGCGGTCCGCGGACTTCTCAGGGTTTCGGTGACGCGCACGATCGACGACGTGAAATGCGGGACGGAACCGGCCAGCAGGGACGGCGCGAGGCCGTCGAGCCGTCGGTCCCAGTGTTGTTCGTCGGCCTGTCGGCGTCGCGAGTCGCGGTACCGCTCCTCTTCGGCCTCGAGTTCGAGGTCGTCGGCGAGGCGCAACTCGTCCGGCCGCGCCGTACCCGCGTAGACAGCGGCGATGTGCGCCATCACCCGCAGGACGCCGGCGCCGTCGGTGAGCACGTGATGCACCCGCACGACCCACCGGTGGGAGTCGGGGGCGAGAACGTGCAGTTCGCTGCGGAACAACGGCAGTCCGAGGTCGGCACCGGCGGGGTCATCGAGGAAATCCTGCGCTCGCGAGTCGCTCGCCGCCGCCGGATCGGCACACGTGGACAGGTCGACGCATTCCACCGGGTCCAGTCCGGAACCGGCTGAGTGCAGGGGGTGCGGATGACCGTCGGCCGGCGAGCGATCCGGGCTCAGACGTACGTCGTACCAGCCGACGTGGTCGAGCACGGCACCGGCCGTGCGATGCAGTCGTTCGGCGTCGAGCCGGCCGCTCAGGGTCAGGCCGAACGCGACGACATGCGAGACCTCGGGATGCAGCAGTTGCGAGAGCCACAGGCCGCGCCGGGTCACGGTCATCGCGGATCGCCCCCTGGGCCTCGTCGGGTGGAGCCGTGCCCGGAGATCACGCCCCGGCCGTAGGTGCGCCGAGTTGAACGGACGCTGAAATGCGAGGTCCAGCGGTCGACGACGACCGCCGTCCGCGGTGCATCTCCCGCGGCGTCACGCGCCGAGCGCGCGGGCGAACATCGGCCAGGACTCATGCATCTGGTCCTCCCAGTACCCCCAGGAATGCGTACCGGTCGCCGGGAGCCGGACGACGGCCGGGATGCGCAGCGCGGCGAGGCGGTTTGCCATCGTCACCGTGCACGATCGTGCGGTCGCTTCGGCAAATCCGCCGGCCGCGACCTGTTCGGCGAGCTCCCCCACGTTGCCGGCGATCCGCCGGTCGGACAGATTGTCGTGCGCACCGGGCAATCCGGTCGCCGCACTGATCCACAGGGCAGGGGTGCGACGCCCGAACTTGTAGGCGTTGATCACCGGATCCTGGGCTGCCCACTGCGGGTCCCCGGGCGGGCCGTACATGTTGCTGGCGTCGGCGAGTCCGGGGACGAACGCCACGTTGCGCAACAGCAACTGCCCGGTGGGCGACGCGGTGTCGGCGCATCCCGAGTAGGAGCCCACCGCCCGGTAGAACCCCGGGTGGTTCTCGGCGATCCGCAGCACCGCCGTACCCGCCATCGAGATCCCCGCGACACCGCGCGAGCGTCCCGGGCCGGATCGTCCCCCGTGCGCGTTCTCGAAGGCGGCGGGCAGCTCCGAGGTCAGAAAGGTCTCCCACCGCAGGGGCCGCGACGTCTTCACGCCGAACCGGAAGTTCGCGGCCGGGTCGACGCGGCGCCAGTCGGCGTAGTAGCTCGCGGCACCGCCGATCGGGGTCACGGTCCACACGTTCTTGTTGGCATAGAACGCGTTGGCGTCGGTGGCGTGCGTCCAGTCGTCGTTGTCCTCGCCACCGGACGATCCGCTGAGCAGGTACATCACCGGTGCGGCCTGGTTCCGGTTCGCGGGCGTCTGGACCAGCGACGGGACCTGGGTCTGCATCGACCGTGACCACACCGACACCACGAGATTGCGGGGCGACACCCAGGTCTCCCGGTATGGCGCGCCGGCCGTCGCCTTGGCGTATCGGACACCGGTGAGGGTGTCCGCCGCCGCGGTTCCCGCCGAGGGCACGAGCACACCCGCCACGCCCATCACCATGGACAGGACGGCGACGCCGACGACCACGACATTCGGCAAGCGAGACATCCGCGGCTCCTCGAGTTCGTACCGAATCATCAACGACTCGGTCCCGTCATCGTATGCACACCGCTCTGTACCCAGGACCGTTCGGGTCAATCGTCCAGGACTGTTGCACAACGGAATCGGACGAATCGGGTATGAGGTGGGTCGGCCCGACGTACGGTCGGACGATGACACCACTCCTGCGCACCGCCGTCGCGACGCTCGCCGCCGCGGCCGCTCTCCTGACGCCGCTCGCGATGTCGTCGGGGACGGCGAATTCCACGCCCTCGTCCGGAATCTCGGCGGTCAGCCTGGCCAAGGCGGACATCCCGGCCGACCTCCTACCCTTCGTGCCCGACGGCGTACACGTGGAGGTCCGGGAGATCACCATCGCCCCCGGCGGCACCACCGGGTGGCACTATCACGACGGCCCGCTCTACGGACTGGTCCGGCAGGGCACCCTCACCCACCCCGGCTCCGACTGCAAGCCGGTGGTGTACCGGACCGGCGAGATCATCGCCGAACCCGGGGGCAAGGCGAACACCCACGAGGGAACCAATCTCGGGACCACCCCGGTCGTACTTGTCGTCCTGTACCTGATGCCCCTGAACAAGCCGCTGTCCGAGGACGCACCCGCACCGCCGTGTGCGACGGCCACTTCCTGACGGCGGGCGAGCCAGCCCCTGCTTGCTGATCCGAAAGAAGCGACCCCATTGCTCCCTGAGGAGTGAGGAGCGATAGCGACGAGCCACGAAGGGCCTGGTGAGACACGTTGCGAAGCCCTTCGTGGCTCGCTTCGCTCGCACCTCAGGGAGCAGAGGGAGGCCGTCGCTGCACCCAATGGACCAGCGGTTCTGTGGTTCTCTCGGATCAGGGAGCAGAACGCTGCCGCCGGTCCAGCAGTGTCGTGAGTTCGGCTGCGAGCGAACGTGAATCAGCGGTCACGAGTTCTCCGTCGCGTACCACCCACCGACCTGCGACCATGACGTCGCGGGGTCGCCGGCCCGGGCCGGCCCACAGCAGGCCGTCGACCGGGTCGGTGACCCCGGCGTCGAAGACGTCCGAGCAGTCCCACACGCAGAGGTCGGCGGCGGCACCGGGCCGGAGGTGCCCCAGCTCGCTGCGGCCGAGACCTGCCGCCGAACCCTCGGACGCCATCGCGAGAACCTTTCGGGCCGTGACGGGTTCGCCGATCAATCCCGAGACCTGAACGGCCAGGCGGGCATCGGCGAGCAGGTGCCCGGCGTCGTTGCTCCCGCCGCCGCTGGTGCCGAGTCCCACCCGCACACCCGCGGACACGAGCGCCGCAACCCGCGCGACGCCCCATCCCATCGGCACGTCGCACCCGGGCGCGTGGGTCGCAGACGCTCCCGATCGCGCGACCAGAGCCACTTCGTCGTCGGTGATCTCGCACAGATGCGCCAGCGTGACGTCGTCGGCGAGCCAACCCCACTCGTGGAGCAACTCGAGGGGACGCCGCCCATATCGTTCCGCGGCGACCCGCACATCGACCTGCTCATTCGCCTGCGTACGACGACGTAGGCCGAGTCGGGATGCGACCTCGCCGAGCGTCGCGAAGGTCTCCGGCCCGTCGCTGTGCACGCCGGACGGGCCGACGGCCAGCTGCAGCATCCCGTCCGCGCTCGTGCCGGTTGCCCCCGCACCCAGATGGGTTCGGTGGATGTCCTCGACCGATGCGGCTGCGGCTTGCGGGTCGTCGCGAGCAGTGCCCCGGACGAAGACCAATCGCGCACCGACCCGTGCGGCGGCATCTATGGTCCCTCCGGCCAACGCGACCGGGTCCTGACCACCGGGCCAGGTCAGATGATGGTCGGCGACCGTGGTCACACCGCACAGCAGGGACTCCGCGAGCCCGGCAGCCGCTGCCGCGGCGACGAGCTCGGGGTCGACACCGACCGATGAATAGCGTTGCGCCATCAGGCCGAGCCACTGCGGCATCGGTACCGACCGACTCTCCGGACGCGACCGGAACGCGGTCTGCAGCAGATGGTGGTGCGCGTTCACGAGACCGGGCGTGACGACGCACCCCGAGACGTCGACGATCTCGTCCGCAGCGGCCCGGCCGCCGACCACAGCCCCGATCTGTCTGTCGTCGACCACGACCGGATCGCGCGTGACCGTCGACGCGTCACGCAGGACCGCCACGGCGCCGGTGAGCACCGTGACGGTCACAGCTCGAGCACCAGACGACCGCTCATACACCGCGACACGCAGATCATCATGGATTCGTTCTCGGACCGCTCCTCCGGCGACAGGATCGAGTCGCGGTGGTCCACCTCGCCGCTGACCACCCCCGTCTCACAGGTTCCGCAGACACCTTCGCGGCACGACGACGGCGCCACCACCCCACGTCCGTCCAGGACGTCGAGGATGGTGCGATCCTGCGGCACCGTCACCGTCACACCCGAGAAGGCGAGGGAGAGTTCGAACTCCGCGTCAGCCGCGGACTGCGTCGTCGTGGCCGTGAACTTCTCGGCGAACGAATCCACGGCCGGTTGCGGCTCACACACTTGCGCAACGGCTTCCAGCATCGACGGCGGTCCGCAGGTGTACACGGCGGTGCCGCGGGCGAGCCCGGCCAGGACGCCACCGAGATCCAGGCGGCCCGAAAGGGCCGACTCGTGAATCGTGACCAGCCCGGGGTACCTTAATTCGATCTCGTCGACGAACGCCATCTCCGCCCGGGACCGTCCGACGTAGACGAGCCGCCACGGCCGCCCGGTACGGCGGACCTCGTCGACGAGGGCGAGGACGGGGGTGATGCCGATACCACCGGCCACGAACACATAACCGAGTGCACGTGTCAGCGCGAAGTGATTGCGCGGCGGGCTGATCCACACCTCGCCTCCCACCTGGATGTCGTCGTGCACGGAGTCCGAACCGCCCCGGCTGTCGATCCGCCGTTCGACGGCGATCCGGTACATACTCGTGTCGTCAGGTGAGGAACACAACGAGTACTGCCTGACCGGGCCGGCCGGTGTGTGCAGATCGACGTGCGATCCAGCGGTCCACGACGGCAGCGCGGCGACACCGACCGGCGCGAGGACGAATTCGTCCACCCGACGGGCGAGCCGGCGCCGTGACACCACGCGGACACGCAGTCCATCTCGAAGGTCGTTCGCTGACAAAGACATCGGAGATCTCCTAGGTACTACGACCTCCGCCGGGATTCCCAGCCACGGGAACCACCCCCACCGTCGCGGATCTCCGACACCTGCGTTGACGCCTGGACAACGACGAGCCGAGCGGCCTCGGAACCGGTGAGCCGCCACCGGTGGGGAATGCCGCCAGCGTAGTAAAGGCTGTCGCCCCTTCGCAATTCGAGGAGACTTCCGTCGCCGAGGTCGACCTCGACCTCGCCGTCGACGACATGCAACCACTCGTCCTGCTCGTGCTGGAAGTACTCGCCGTAGTCCCGCCGGTTCAACAACTGCTCCTGGGGGAAGAACGCGGCGTCTCCTCGAACGAGCAACCGGGCGTATCCGGCGTTGTCGCCGGCCTGCGGAAGGATCGCGCCCTCGTCGGCGCGCACCAGTTGCGTCCCGACGGGTGCCGGAGACGGTGCCCCCGCCACGTGCGCAGGGTCCGCGGCCAGCATCAGACTGACCTGGGTGGTGTCCAGCGCCCTGGCGATCCGTTCCAGGGTCGTCATGCTCGGACGCGCGTATCCGCGCTCGAGCTGCGACAAGAACGGATGCGAGATACCGGCCTGCGCAGCCAGATTCGTCAACGTGAGGCCATGCTGCTTACGTCGTCGGCGGATCTCGGCACCCAGCGACACCTGCGCGACGTCCGGCTCGTCGAGCGCCATGTGGCTCACACCCTTCCTGCAGAACCGATGGTTACACGCCCGCAGCGCTGGTTAACGTCGTGGCAACAGCGCATTCCTATATTCGGACGTGTTGACGTGATCAACAAGTATCACGAACCGCCCCACCCCCGCCGACCCCAGCCACAGCGGGACCACCGACCCAGTCGTGCACCGTCGCACGCCATTTCGATGTTCTCGAGGAAGTGTCATCAATGCCGACTCAGCAGACAGCGCCCGTGCCGGGCATCACCGGATCACTGGCCGACGGGTCAGTGGTCGATGTCGAGCTGTCCGCCGACGCCGACGGTATCCACCGCGTCCGCGCCGTCTCACCGTTCTCTCCCGATGCCCCGCATCCCGCCGAATGGTTGGATCTCCGCGACCACCTGCTGCTCCCACCCGCCGCCGAACCCCACGCCCACCTGGACAAGGCCCTGTCGTGGCCGGAGTTGTCACCGCCGAGCGGCGACCTCAACGCCGCGATCGCCTCCTGGCGGGCCGGCAGCGTCTCCCTCGATGAGCAGTCCTTCCGGACGCGCGCCCTCCGGGCGACCTCGTCCATGCTGCGCAACGGCATCACCGCGGTGCGCACCCACGCCGACGTGCTCTCGCACGACGACCCACTGCGAGCCGTCCGCGTGCTCACCGAGGTCCGGGAGCACCTGCGCGGACTGATGGACATCCAGGTCGCGGTCCTGGCGAGCCCACTCACGCCCACCGCGCACATCGAGGCCGCGCTCGACGCCGGCGTCGACCTCGTCGGCGGGGCCCCGCACATCGCCGACGACCCGCTCGCCGAGCTCACGAGACTGCTCGACCTCGCCGAAGCGCGCGGCATCGGCGCCGACCTGCACGTCGATGAGTTCCTCGACGGCGACCACCTGACCATCGAGGCCTTCGCCGACCGCGTCGCCGACTGGCCCGACGACCGGATACGCACGGCCGGCCACTGTTGCCGCCTCGACACCCTGGCCGCCGACGATCTGCAACGGGTCGCGCGGGCGCTCGCCCGGGCCCGTGTCTCGGTCGTCGCCTTGCCGGTGACGAACCTGTACCTCCAGGGCCGATCCGGACCGTCCGCGGGGCGACGAGGCATCACGCCGATCGACGTGCTGCGCGACCACGGCGTCCGCGTCGCCGGTGGTGCGGACAACATCCGCGACCCGTTCAATCCCGTGGGCCGGGCCGACCCGCTCGAGACCGCCGCCCTGCTGATCACCGCGGCACATCAGAACCCCCACACCGCAACGGAAATGGTCACCTCCGAGGCGCGTGCCGTGCTCGGACTGGAGCCCGCGGGCCCCGTCGTCGGAGCCCGCGCCGACCTCGTCGCCATCCGCGGCGCCGATCTCACCGAGGTCATCGCCACCGCGCCGGCCGACCGGGTCGTGATCGTGAACGGAACGGCGGTCGCACGCACCGAGTCCACCACCTGGACGGCGTTCCCGTCGTTCCCGTCCCCGTCAGGAGCATCACCGGCCGGAATGTCCTCAGCCGCAGCATCACCGCTGGGCCTGTCCCCCGTCGGCATGGAGAGATGATGAGTTCACCAGCAACGACCCACAGACCGGCACTCGGTCACCCGCTCGTCGGCTTCGAACACGTGGAGCTCACCTATCCGGACGGCACCCACGCCCTCCGCGACGTGAACCTCACCGTGCGCGAGGGCGAGTTCGTCAGCGTCGTGGGCCCATCGGGTTGCGGCAAGTCGACCCTCCTGAGGTTGTCGTCGGGACTGGAGACGATCACCGACGGTTACCTGCAGAGCGGTGCCGAACGGATCGGTTACGTGTTCCAGGACGCCACCCTGCTCCCGTGGCGGACCGTGGCCGACAACGTCGCACTGCTCGGTGAACTCGACGGTGCACCGAAAGCCGAACGGCGCGAACGCGTCCGCGCCGCGCTGGAGACGGTCGGGCTGACCGGGTTCGACAAGCACCTGCCGCACATGCTGTCCGGCGGCATGCGGATGCGGGTGTCGCTGGCCCGCTCGCTGACGCTCGATCCCGACCTGTTCCTGTTCGACGAACCGTTCGCCGCACTCGACGAACTGACCCGCGAACGGCTCGGCACCGACCTGACCGAGCTGTTCGCCGTCAAACGCTTTGCCGGCCTGTTCATCACCCACTCGGTCGCCGAGGCGGCGTTCCTGTCCACTCGTGTCCTGGTGATGTCGGGACGGCCGGGAACCATCGTCGACGAGATCGAGGTCCCCTTCGACTATCCCCGGTCGCCCGACCTGCGTTTCGAGCCGGAGTTCGGCGCGATCGCCGGCCGGATCTCCCGCGCACTCCGAGAGGCACATTCATGAGCGCCCCCGACACCGGCACCGAGACCGCCCCGGGCGTGCGAACCCCGAAAACCGGCAAGGCCGGTATACCCGACCCCGGCTCCACCACCGAACTCGCCGTGGCCGCACGCACGGGCCGACGCGGCCGCTCCCGATCGAAGATGGTCGGGATCGCCGCGCCGCTCGTCGTCCTGGGCCTGGTCATCGGCGCGTGGTACCTCGTCAGCTACGCGGTGCTCGATCCCGGCCGTCGATTCCTGATGCCGCCCCCGCACCAGGTCGTCACCGACGGACTGCTGGGCGACTCCGCCCAGGCGATGTGGGAGGCCCTGAGCCGCACGGCCACCGTCGCGTTGACCGGCCTGGCGATCGCCGCGATCATCGGCATCACGTGGGCGGTGATCATGTCGCAGTCACGGCTGATGGAGAACGCCCTCTTCCCGTATGCCGTGGTCCTGCAGTGCGTCCCGATCCTGGCGCTCGTCCCCCTGGTCGGATTCTGGTTCGGATTCGGCTTCAGTGCACGGGTTTTCGTCTGTGTACTGATCTCACTGTTCCCGATCGTCTCCAACACCCTGTTCGGCCTCCGATCGGTCGACCGGCAGATGCGGGATCTCTTCGCCCTGCACCGTCCGAGCCGCGTCACCATCCTGCGCAAGCTGGAGTTCCCCGCCGCCATGCCGGCCATCTTCGCCGGTCTCCGCATCTCGGCGGGCCTGTCGGTGGTCGGCGCCATCGTGGGCGACTTCTTCTTCAAGCAGGGCAATCCCGGCATCGGCATCCTGATCGACAACTACCGGTCGCGACTGCAAGCCGAGGAACTGTTCGCCTCGATCGTGCTCGCCTCACTTCTCGGCGTGGCCGTCTTCTGGTTCTTCGGCTGGCTGGGCAACCGCATCGTCGGACGCTGGTACCAGAACTGACCTGGTCTTCTCTCGCCGGGTGGTTTCGGCTCCTCGCTGCGCTCGGTGCCGGCTCAACCAGCGGGTGGGTCCCCTGTCGTCGACACCCCATGATCCTCCATTCAACTTCCGGAATCTCTCAGCCCGAAAAGGAACTCATCTCATGAACACACCCGTCTGGCGTCGCCTGTCCAAGACCACCGGTGTCGCCGTCGTCGCCGCCGCCCTCGCCTTCACCGCCGCATGCAGTTCCGGGGAGAGCACCGAATCCTCCGGTTACACGGGGGCGGTCGGCCCGGTCGACCTGAGCGCCAACTGTCCCGACAAGGTCGTCATCCAGACCGACTGGAACCCTGAGGCCGAACACGGCCACCTCTACCAACTCCTCGGCCCCGACCCCACGATCAATGCCGGCAACAAGCGCGTCGTCGGTCCGCTCTTCGACCGCGGCGAATACACCGGCGTCGACATCGAGATCCGGGCCGGCGGACCCGCCATCGGCTTCCAGTCGGTGACCTCGCAGATGTACTCCGACCCGGAGATCCTCCTCGGCTACGTCGACACCGATCAGGCCATCCAGAACTCGAAGGACAACCCGACGACGGCGGTCATGGCACCGCTCGACATCAGTCCGCAGATGATCATGTGGGATCCCGCCACCTACCCGCAGGTCCAGGGGATCGCCGACCTCAAGGCGGCGAATGCGCGCGTCCTCTACTTCGAGGGAGCCACCTACATGGACTACCTGACCGGGTCGGGCGTCCTCTCCCCCGGACAGGTCGACGGCAGTTACGACGGGTCACCGGCCAACTTCGTCTCCGACGGCGGCAAGACCGCCCAGCAGGGGTTCGCCAGCTCCGAGCCGCAGGTCTACCAGGAAGAGGTCGAGGGCTGGCAGAAGCCGGTGAAGTACCAGCTGATCCACGACGTCGGCTTCCCGTCCTACAAGTCGTCGGTGGCGGTTCGCTCGGACGCACTGGAGGAGAACGCCGCCTGCCTCGAGCAGCTCGTCCCGGTGCTGCAGCGCGGGTCGGTCGACTACCTGGCGTCGCCGCAGGCGGCGGACGCGGTCATCCTCGACGCCGTCGAGCAGTACGACACGGGGTGGGTGTACTCCCAGCGCAACGCGGACTACGCGCGGGAGACGATGGCCGACCTCGACCTGGTGAGCAACGGCACCGACACGACGATCGGCAACTTCGACACCGCCCGCGTCGCCCGGGTGATGGAGGTGACCGGGCCGATCTTCACCGAGCAGGGCACGCCCGCAGCCGACGGCCTGACGCCCGAGGCGATCGCGACCAACCGCTTCATCGACACCTCGGTGGGCCTGCCGTCATGACCGCTCCGGTGGTCGCGGTCGGTACCGACGAGGGACGCCCCGACTTCGGCCCCGAGGACGTCGATGCGCTGGCCGACGACCTGCTCGCGATCGTCGGCCCGCGTGGCATCAGCTCACTTCCCCGCGCGCTCGAACGCGCGGCCCGCGACGGCTCGGGGATGAGTCCGATCCTGTCGGCGCAGGATCTCGGCCGACCCGATCTCGTGTGCTACCCGCGCACGGCCGACGCGGTGCCCCACATCGTCCGCGCGGCGGTCGCCCGCGGCGTACCGATCACCACGCGCGGCAAGGGAACCGGGAACTACGGCCAGGTCATCCCGCGCTTCGGCGGACTCGTCCTCGACATGACGTCGCTGACCGCGATCGGGGACGTCACCGACCGTTCGGTCACCGCCCAGGCGGGCGCGCGGATGATCAACCTGGAACAGACCGCATGGTCGCACGGCAGCCAGCTGTGGATGTACCCGTCGACCGTCCAGTCGACGCTCGGCGGGTTCCTGGCGGGAGGTTCGGCCGGTACCGGCACGATCGTGCACGGCCGCAACCATCAGGGGTTCGTCGACGCACTGGATGTCGTCCATGCGACCGGCGAGGCCGAGGTGGTCCATCTCGAGGGCGACGACGCAACCCCGTTCGTGCACACCTACGGGGTCGCCGGCATCATCGTCGGCGCCACCGTCCGGGTGGAACCGCTGCAGGAATGGCGCTGCGTGTACGCGAGTTTCGGCTCCACACGCGAGGCGTTCGACGCGGCGCTCCGACTGGCGGCGGTCGAACCGAAGCCGCGTCTGCTGTCCGCGGACGGCCCCGTCATCACGGGGGCGCTGCCCGACGACCCCGCGCTCGTCCGCGGTCGCGCCAGCGTGCGCGGGATCATCGACGCCCGGGCATTGGCGGAGACCACCGACCTGGTCGTCGCCGCCGGCGGCCGCGTCGAAGCGGTCCGCGAGGGCATCGCCGAGACGGTCAAGCTGTCGACGCTCTCCTACAACCACCCGACGTGGTGGTTACAGAAGTCGCAGCCGGACAGGTGGTTCCACATGGAGGTACGCGGGGACGCACTCGTCACCCGGCTCGAGGAGGTGGAGAAGGTGTACGAGGGCGGCATGCTGCATCTCGAGGTCGGCCACGAGATGATGTTCGGGATGCTCAACGGGATCTACCGCAGTCCGCAGCAGGTCATCGACGGCGTCGCCGCACTCGAGGATCTCGGGGTCGGCGTCCACTCCCCGCACCAGTGGTACGTCGATCTCGATGCCGAGCGCGTCCGCGCGCTGGCGCACCAGACCGACCCGAAGGGTCTGCTCAATCCCGGAAGGTGGATGTGAACACGGTGACCACCAGGACGACGCGCCCGGCCGCGCACCGGCGTTATGCCGAGCTGACCACCGAACAGATCGGCACCACCCTGTCGCGGGACTCGATTCTCGTACTACCCACGGGCGCAATCGAACCGCACGGCCCGCACCTGCCGTTGGCCACCGATCTCATCGTCGCGGAGTCGGTCGCCGAGGCCGTCGTGGACCGCGGTGCCGCCGCGGGGCACGATGTCTGGCTCCTGCCGGCGCTGGGTTACACCAAATCCGACGAGCACTCGCGGCTCCCGGGCACGATCTGGCTGCGGGCGAGCACCCTGTTCGAGACGATCGTCGACATCGGGGCGTCGCTCGCACAGACCCCGGCGCGTCGTGTGCTGTTCCTCAACGCGCACGGCGGCAACTCCGCACTGATCGAGGTCGCCGCGCGCGAACTCCGACGACGGTTCGACCTGCAGACCTTCTTCTCCTCCGGCCCGGGTCACCCCGGTCCCACCGAGCGCGGACTCGGCATCCACGCGGGCTGGGCGGAGACCTCGATGATGCTGCACCTCCGGCCGGATCTCGTGCACATGGACAAGGCGGTCGCGACGGTGGCGGACGCGGTCGCCGACGCCGGGCACGTCGGTTTCGCCGGCACCGTCCGATTCGGTTGGCTGTCCACCGATTTCGCCGAGTCTGGGGTGATCGGCGACCCCACTGGAGCCGACGGCTCGATCGGCGCGAAGCTTTTCGACGAGCGCGTCGAGGACCTCGTCGCCGCGCTGCCGGAGATCGCCACCTTCGACCCGGGCCGGGTGGGGCGTTGATCACCAGCGGTACCGGATTCGGAACCGATTGCGCGAGCGCGGATCAGCTCTCGGTCCACCCGATGACGCTGCTGCGGAGCTGGCTTCCCCCGTCGGACGAGCCACGGCCGTTGATGGCACTGGCGACGTGCGGCCCCGACGGTTATCCCCGGGTCCGACACGTGCTGATCACCGAGGCCGACGACACCGCGGTCTACTTCCACACCGACAGCCGGTCGGCCAAGGTGGCCGAACTCGCCGACAACCCCCGGGCCTCGATCGCGATCGCCTGGCCCGCCGTCGGCCGGCAGGTCGTCGCGCACGGTGACGTCCGGCGAGCGTCGGACGACGAACTGTCCGAGGCCTACTCGCGCCGTTCCCGGTACCTGCAACTCCTGGCATGGTTGAACGACGACGACCTCGCCGCAATGCCACCCGAGGAGCGGCGTCGGCGATGGTCCGACTACGACTCGGCCCACCCGCGACTGACCGCACCGCCCACCTGGACCGGGTACGCCGTCGACTTGCGGGAGATCACCTTCTGGCGCGGCGACCCGGACGGGCCGTCGCAGCGAGTACGGTTCACCGACAACGGAAATCATTGGAATTCGGAGGTTCTACCGGGATGACCGGCACTTACCACAACGCCCTCGTACTGCCGGTCAGCGGCGATAGGCCCTGGTTCTGGGGATGGCTGTCGGTGGGCGAGGACGGCCGGATCTCCGGGATGGGCGAGGGCTCACCGCCGGCCGACGCACCGCTCCCCCGCCACGATCTCGACGGCGCCTTCCTCGCACCCGGTTTCGTCTCGGCACACAGTCACATCTACACCGGCGGGATGCGCGGGGTGGCGCCCAACAGCCCACTGTATGAATGGGTCACGCTGAACAGCACGATGCTGCTCGGCGCCGATGCGCAGGACCTGTACTGGATGACGCTGGCCGGCGGGCTCGATCACCTGTCCTCGGGAATCACCTCCGTGTACAACTTCACCCAGTCCCGCGTCCTGGCACTCTTCGACTACGAGGAGTCCGTCCTCAAGGCGGCTCGGGTGCATTCTCCGGAGTTCGTCACCGCCCAGGTGGACGGCCTGGCGGCCACCGGGATCCGATTCGTCACCAGTGTGCGACTCGACGACGAGCAACTCGGCGAGGACGCCGCGTTCGCCGGTTTCGACGAGGTGATGACCCACCTGACGACCGTCGACCGCGACCTCGATCTGGGTGGTTCGGTCTACGGCTCGGTGCAGTGGTCGTCGTCGCAGGCGACCGCCGAACGCGAACGGGCACTGATGGACCGGTACGGGATCACCAATCAGGCGCACTTCGTCGAGACTGCCGAGCAGATCGAGATCCAGCAGTCGAAGTTCGACTGGTACGACGCCGCAGGCGTTCTGGGCCCCGGCTTCGCCTTCGGACACTTCGTGCACCCGACCGAGAACATGGTCGCGCGTGTGCGCGACACCGGTTCGGCGGTGGTGTGGCAGCCGATGTCGAACGGTCGGCTCGGTTCCGGGATCGCCGACATCCCCCGTCTGCTCCGGGATTCGGTGACCGTCGGCGTCGGTGTGGACGACCAGTCGTGCACCGACGTGTCGGACCCGTTCGAGAACATGCGCACCGGGCTGTTCCTGCAGCGCGGAAAGCACAGCGACGCCGCTGTTCTCACCCCCGTCGACATGCTCACCCTGCACACGCTCGGGTCGGCATCGGCGATGGGCGTGGCCGACAAGGTCGGTTCGCTGGAGGTCGGGAAGTTCGCGGACCTGCTCGTCGTCGATCCCCGTTCCCCCCACCTCGGCCCCATCTGGGACCCCGTCGCCACCTACGTGCTCGGTTGCGGACTGCGCAACCTACGCGAGGTCGTGGTGGGTGGCCGCACGGTATGGGACCGCGACGTGGCCGATCCGCGACGCGCACAGGCCGATTCCGAACTCACCGAGCGGATGATCGCGTCAGCGGCGCAGTCGGGGATTCATGCGGTGGTACCGGCTCACCGGGGCCAGGACCGCACGAGCGTCGACGACCAGCGGTCGGTGTAGTCGGCGATCCGTGAATCGGTGGTGTAGGTCGAGTCGATCAGGTACAGACCGGGTGCCGGGCACACCGCTCCGAGCTCCACCAGGACCGGTTTGAGCAGCAGATCGGGTGCCATCGCGTGCGCGAACCGGGCTTCGGGTTCCCGGCGACAACAGTGGTGGTCATGGTCCGCCTCTCGAGTATGGGTCCCGGCTATCGTGCCGCAGCAGGAGCGGGCACACCCGCCCGACGCCGCAGTACCGTCACTGCCGCGGTGGTCACGACCAGCGCGACGATCGTCCCGATCGCGACGCCGACGACCGCCGTCGTCTCGCCCTCGGCGGCCAAGATGATCCCGACGAGCGCCCAGATCAGCGTGAGCGGGTACGCGACGAGCACCGACCCGACGGCGGCGGTCACGGCGAGGCCGAGCAGGGCGCATGCGAGCAGGATGGTCAGCTGCCATCCCAGGGACTGCGGATCGGCGAGGTCGGCACCGATCGCGGCGGCCCAGTTCTGGAAGACCGCCGCGGTGGCCCAGGCCGCATAGACACCGACGAGGATGCGGGTCAGGACGATGAGCCACCGGGGCGCCGCGTCGTCGGCCGGTCTCGCGGCGATGCGGGCGGCGTCGAGCAGGACCACCGTCATGACCGTCAGCACGATCGGTGTCACCCACGTCCACTCCGCGGCCGACACCAGAATCCACAGCGCAGCGCCGGCGAACGCGACTTCGAGGTCGATGAGCAGACGCCGCGGGTCGTCGGTCCCGGTGGCACCTTTCCACACCACGGCAATGGCGAAGACGATCGACAGCAGGTAGATGAGACTCCAGATCGAGAACGTGTAGCCCGCCGGGGTGATCAACAGATCTGTGGTCGACTCGTTGGGCGAGGCGCCGAAACCGGAGAACGGGACCACGGGCGCGACCACCTGCGCGACCGCCAGGAACACGGCAAGCCAGGTGATCGGAACGGAGATGCGTGTGGGTGTCATGTGATCCAACGTAGGCACCAGTGTCCCGTTTGCGCCGCGAACGTGCTCGGGTGGGAGCGAAGCACCCCGATCACCCCCGGCTCCCGAGGTGCGCCCGGAGCTTGCGGACCGCCGGACTTCAACTCGACTCCTAGACCTCGATCGAAGTCTGCCGGTCGAGTTGAAGTCTGCCGGTCGCCGGCGCGTATCGGCCCAGTCAGCGATTCTGGGGCGCCGACATCACACCTGCGGTAGTGCGGACTTTCGGATCGGGGCGCGGAAAGGTTCGTCGAACGACCAGACCGATGGCGACGGCCGCGACCGCGGCGTAGACGACGCCGGTGACGATGGCGCCACCGAGGGTCCCGACTGCCTGGCCGGCGACACCGTCGAGCACCACCATCACACCCGCACCGCTGTAGGCGAAGGCGGAGAACCGCGACGCCACACGGCCCTGCTCGACGGCGCCGAGACCGCGGGTGACAGCGGCGAGCGCCACTCGGTACCCCCCGGCCTGACCGATCCCGCCGACGACCGTACCCAGGACGATCACGTCGAGCCGGCCGAGGACGAGACCCACCACCGCCGTCGACCATCCGACGACCAGGAGCACCCCGACCGCCGGTAGCGTCGTCACGAGCCGCACCCCCACGCCGGCGAGACTCGCGACCATCGAGACCAACAGACATGCGCCACCGACACATTGGGCCACGAGGAGCGAGTCGCTCGCTCCGGTCGCGAGGATCGCGGCGGGCATCGCGCCCACCGCGAGCGCACCGATCGCCCACGCCAGCGCGCCGACCAGATAGGCACCGGGATCTCGACGACGCGTACCCGCAACGTCGAGGTCGCCGTTGTGGACGTCGAGGTCGCCGGTGTGAGCGTGTGTCGACTGCGGCGCGAAGCCATCGTCCGTCGACGAATCATTGCCATACGCAAGCAAACCGGGAGCCAGACGCAGACCGACGAGCAAGACGATCAGGCATACCGCGGTCGCCGCGGCGTGGATCGAGTACACCGTGACCAGCTGCCAGGGCAGGAACACGGCTATCGCGATGGCCGCGACCAGCCCGCTTCCGGCGCCGATGAGCGAACCGGAGGCGATGAACGCACGACCCCGTTCGCCGCGGGCGGCCACCATGATCGCCGCGGCGGCGCCCGTGCTCAGGCCCACCGACGCCCCGGTGAGGAACCGTCCCGGAAACAGCAGCACCTCGACCGATGCGCCGACGATCTGCAGGAGGTCGCCGACGATCGCCGCGAGGAGGGCGAGCGGTAACACCGTGCGGCTGTGCCGGATGAGCGGGCCGCGAGCCGAGATCAACAGGATGATGATCAGGGCGATGAAGTAGGTGGCGAACAGCACCGACGCCGCGGCGGGCCCTAACCCATGGGTGTCCATGTATCCCGGGAGCAGTGGCGTCATCGCATTCGAGCCGCAGATGGCGAGAATGAACCCGACCCCGGAAGCGCCTGCGAGCACACGGATTCCACGGTCGGATCTCAGAGCGATTGCCATGGGGAGAACTCAAACCGACGTCTGTGACCATCGGGCAACCCCGTCGTGGCCGTCGTATTGCGCACCTCGTCGCCCCGACGCCGAGGCGCTGACCTGCCACGTTCTGGCGGGTGACGACGATGGCGCCGGTCGCGCCGGAAACTCAGCCCACGGGGCGAAGGTCCGGAGTCGCCCCCGGACGGGGTCCCCAATACCTCTCGACCCAACTGCCCGACCCGGCCGGTTCATCGGTCTCGGTGATGTCCCAGTCCACGAACTCGTGTAGATCGCCCGCCATCTCGACGATGACGTCGCGCAGTTCGAGGGGCTCCAGCCAGCGCGGCGGGATGGCCTCGACCCCGTCGCGCGCACCCAGCAGGTTGCCTGCGATCGCGCCGGTGGAGTCCGAGTCGCCGTCGTGATTGACCGCGATGATCACCGCGTCCTCGAGGTCGTCGGCCACCAGCGCGGAGTAGACGGCGATCGCGAGCGCCTCCTCTCCGACCCAGCCCTCGCCGAGGCGCGTGATCGCCGACTCGTGGGACAGGCCCGAACCGGCGAGGACTTCCGCGGCCTCCAGTGCGGCAAGGGTCTCCTCGTGACCGGCCCGATCCCGGAGGATGCCCTTCGCCGTCGCCAGCGCCTCCGGCAGGCCGGCCCCGACGATCAGCTCGCGGACCGCGACCGCGAGAACGCCGGCGGGAAGCGAACCGGAGGGGTGGCCGTGGGTGAGCGCCGCAAGTGTGCTCGCGAGGTCGAAAGTGCCTGCGGCAGACCAGTCCGCGCGGGCCGCGAACAAACCGACCGGCGCCACCCGCATGACACCTCCGCAGCCCTTGCTGTCGTTGTCGGCCGGGGCGCCCGGACGAGTGGTCACCCGGAGCGCCTCGAGACAGGTGGTGCCGGGTGCCCGCCGGCTGTGCAACTGCTGGTGCCCTGCCAGCCAGCTGGACCGTTCGGTCGTCGCCAGCACGCCGTGCCGCGGATGGCCGCCCTGCGTGATGAACCACCGCAGGTATGCGCGGGCCGTCGTGGCCGCGTAGCAGGAGATGCCTCCCGCGCAGTCGCGGGCCCAGGCGCGCAGCAGACCCTCCGCAGTGAACAGCGTCATCTGCGTGTCGTCGGTGATGGTGCCGAGGCCGCCGTACGCCTCGGAGTAGGAGGTGATGCCCGCGGGTCCGAACCTCTCCAGGATCGCGTCCCGAGTCGAGAACTCGACTGCCCCGCCCAGCGCGTCGCCGGCAGCACCGGCGAGCAGACATCCGGTGAACCGATCCATGTTCGCCCCCTGTGCTTTCCCCGGCGTTCATCCATGGTCACACGGTTGCGCCGACTCTGCTGGACAGCGGACCGCGAACGGGTACTTTCAGAGGACCTCGAGACGAAGGGGCTCCGATCGTGCTCTCCCTCATCCCCGGTTCACAGCGACGCACCCTGGACGAGATCGTCGAGCGCCTCGACTTCTCCGTCGGAGACGGCGCCGCCAAGCGCAGCGCGTTCTGGCTGATGCTCACCCTGTCGGGCATCATCGCCGTGTCGGGAGTCGTCGCCGACAGCACGGCGACCGTCATCGGGGCGATGATCGTCGCGCCGCTGTCGACACCGATCCTCGGCATCGGACTCGGAATCGCCACCGGCCGTGGTCGACTCGTGCTCGCGAGTGTCGGTTACGTGCTCGCCGGGGTCATCCTGGTGACGATCCTGGGCGTGGTGTTCGCCCAGTTGCTACCCAACCCGACGAACGTGCTCTCCAACTCACAGGTGCTGGGCCGGACGTCACCGACGCTCGTCGACCTCTTGGCCGCCCTCGCCACCGGCCTCGTCGGCGCGATCGCCATCACCCGTCGCGACGTCGGTGATGTGCTGCCCGGCGTGGCCATCGCCATCTCCCTGGTGCCGCCACTCGGGGTCGTCGGCGTCTGCCTGGGGTCGGGAGCCCCGTCGCTCGCACTGGGCGCCTTCGTGCTGTTCGCGTCGAACGTGGTCGCGATGATCATCACGAGCCTCGTCGTGTTGACGATCGCAGGCTATGGCCGCGAGGCCGCCGATCTCGCCGGTGCGGAACATCCGAGGGCCCCTCGACGCCGGGCCTACGCGGCACTGGCCGTAGCTCTCGTCGTCGTCACCGTCCCGATGGTCGCGAACTCGCTCTCGTCACTGTGGTCCCGGCAGATCGCGACCGCGGCGGAGTCGTGGCTCGGATCGGGCGGGAACGACTCGTCCGAGGTGACCGGCGTCAGCTGGACCGGCAGTACGGTCACCGTCAGTGTGCTCGCCCCACAGGACCTGCCGCCGATCGACGAGCTCCAGACGACGGTCGACGAGTTGGTCCCCTGGGACCCCGAGGTCGTCGTCGTCCACACCGTCGGCGAGCGGTCGGGCGCCGACTGAGAGTGCCGAACCCCGGCGAGGCATCCGCGCCTCTGACAGAGTGGTACGTACGCATCGCTCACCGAGAACGTCACCGTACGCACTCAACCGAGAATCGACGAGGTCAAGCACATGGCTCTCTCTCGAGACGCATCCCCTGCTGTGGCACAGGCGAATTCGTCCGCCCACGATCACCTCTCGTTCCACGACACACGCGACCTGGACGCCACCACACGCGGACTCGTCGCCGAACTCGATCCCCCCGCCATCGCCGGCCAGGACGGGAAACCGGTGTGGGATTGCGAGGAATTCTCCTTCCTCGCCGACGAGGCGCCTGCCACCGCCCACCCCAGCTTGTGGCGGCAGTCGGGTCTCGTTGCCCGACAAGGCCTTTTCGAGGTGACAGATCGGATCTACCAGATCCGTGGCCTGGACCTGTCGAACATGACCGTCGTCGAGGGCGACACCGGCGTCATCGTCATCGACCCACTGATCTCGCAGGAGACCGCGGCCGCCGGCCTGCGCCTCTATCGGGAGCATCGTGGCGATCGGCCGGTGACCGCGGTCATCTACACCCATTCGCACATCGACCATTTCGGCGGCGTCAAGGGAGTCACCACCCAGGAGGCCGTCGACGCCGGCGAGTGCCAGGTCATCGCGCCGGCAGGCATGGTGGAGCACGCGGTCGCCGAGAACGTCTACGCGGGAACGGCGATGGGGAGACGAGCCGCCTACATGTACGGCGCCGCGCTGCCCAGGGGCCCGCGCGGTGCGATCGGCGCGGGCCTCGGCCAGTCCACGTCAACCGGAACAGCGACCCTGATCTTGCCCACCCTCGACGTCACCACCACCGGGCAGACCGAGACCGTCGACGGCGTCACCATCGAATTCCAGTTGACCCCCGGCACCGAGGCACCCGCCGAGATGAACTTCTATTTCCCACAGATGCGCGCCCTCTGTATGGCCGAGAACGCGACCCACACCCTGCACAACCTGCTCACCTTGCGCGGTGCACTGGTCCGTGATCCGCACGTGTGGTCGCGCTACCTGACCGAGGCGATCAACGATTTCGCGGCGCGCTCCGACGTGCTCTTCGCGTCGCATCACTGGCCCACCTGGGGCACCGCGGAGCTCACGGAGTTCCTGTCCCTCCAGCGCGACCTCTACGGATACCTCCACGATCAGACCCTTCGGCTGCTCAACAAGGGCCGGACCGGTCTCGAGATCGCTGAGGACATCGCGTTACCTCCCGCGCTCGCGAACGCCTGGCACACGCACGGCTACTACGGCTCGGTGAGCCACAACGTCAAGGCCATCTACCAGCGTTACATGGGATGGTTCGACGGGAATCCGGCGCACCTCTGGGAGCATCCGCCGGTGGAATCGGCGAAACGGCATGTCGAGTTCATGGGCGGCGCGGACGAGGCGGTCCGAAAGGCCCGCCGATCGTTCGACGACGGTGACTTCCGATGGGTCGCCCAGGTCCTGAACTACGTCATCTTCGCCGACCCGACACACGCGGAGGCGCGAAGTCTCCAGGCGGACACGCTCGAGCAACTCGGCTACGGCTCCGAGAACGGCACCTGGCGCAACTTCTATCTCATGGGCGCATACGAGTTGCGCAACGGACCGGTCGGGACCCCGACCACGGCCGCGGCCGCCGACATCGTGAGTGCCATGTCGGTCGATCAGCTCTTCGACGCCGTCGCCCTGCGAGTCGACGGGCCGGCGGCCTGGGACGCCCACATCGTCCTCGACTGGCACATCACCGACGCCCACCGACGTCACCGGTCGGAGTTGCGCAACGGCCTCCTGGTTCATTTCGACGTGGATCAGGCAAGCGCTGACGACCCCGTCGCAGCCACGTTCACCCTGACCAAGCAGACCCTGCTGACGCTGCTCCTCGGGCTCGTGGATCTCGGTACGGCCGTCGAAGCGGGCGACGTCGGCGTCGACGGTGATCCGAGTGCATTCGGCGAACTCGCCGGCTACCTGGACGACCCGGATCCCGATTTCGCGATCGTGACACCCTAGTTCCCGCCGGGCGGCCCGGCCGACCCGACCGAGGGTGACACTGCTCGAACACACGTGCGAGACTGACTGGGTGGGCATGAAGTGGATTGGCGGGGACAACGGCCAACCACACCGGCCCGCCTTCGTGCGGGTCGGCCACAAGGCGGTGCTCATCGACCTTGGCGCGCTCTACCCCAATGCACCGCATTTCAGCGGCGAGTACCACCCCGACGGTTTGCAGATCCGGTCGGTGCACCTCGGCGTCCTCACCGAGTGGGGGCGCGACGAATGGGGTGCCTGGTACGGCAAGGTCACCTACACGATCACCTCGAAGGACCGACAGGAGAAGGTCACGCACTGGGTGCCGTCGTGGGCGTTGCGCCCGGCCGGTGACCGGCCGCCCGGGCGACGGTGAACGACCCGAGCCGCGAGCGAAGCGCCCCCGACCTGAGGAGCGAGCTTCGCCTCCTGCTCCCTGAGGAGCGAGCTTGCGAGCGTCACCCCCTGCTCCCTGAGGAGCGAGCTTGCGAGCGTCACGAAGGGTCCTGGTGAGGCGGGTTGCGAGACCCTTCGTGACGGCCCTCCGCAGGCAACCCCCCGACGCCGCCCACGCCCCC
>ERZ501011.87-NODE-87-length-29012-cov-9.892427_pt1 | contig 29012 bp, 19 predicted proteins | sample MGYA00248833_ERZ501011 | MGnify/ENA primary metagenome ERZ501011 (study PRJEB25958, sample SAMN03398530) | human skin metagenome | study: EMG produced TPA metagenomics assembly of the Human Skin Microbiome Metagenome (human skin metagenome) data set. | reverse complement strand
ATGCCACGAGTAATAGCCTCGTTTCAGCCCGAAGGTTTTCTGACCATCCAGGCGCCGCTACGAGGCCGTCGGGAGACCAGCGGTCTGCGCGAACAAGGGACCCTGTGTGGTTACCAGCAGGCCAATTACCTTCTTCGAGACCACACACGGTAACGACGTCGAATTCGCGACCTTTAATGCGGTGGGCCGTCACAACGTTCACCCCATCACGGTCCTCATCGGATTCACGTGCTCGGTCAGCTGGGATCTGTTCCTGCCGCACTACTTCGATGAGACGCTGGCCTCCTGCAATTCCCGCCATCGTTTGAGCACTCTCGGCCATGTCAAAAAGAGAGCACAAACCATCCAGATCACGGTTAGCAGTCGAATCTCCTGCCACGGCTCGACTACGCAATGACGCCGCCCACGAACTACCCTGCCATAAAGCCCACAACGCTTCATGACACGTAGCACCAGAGCGCAAGAGATCCGCAGCACGTTGCACCCGCTGAGTCATCACGGCTAGCGGCTGAGCGAGAGCCCGTAAGCCTGGAGGCACTGAGTACACTTCGCATACGGTGTCGAGTTCTGCCGTACTGGCATCCTCGGATCGACTAGCGTCGTCAGTTCGCTCGGACTTCCCAGCTGCCGTGATCGTCGGATCAGCACCGAGCTCCTTTAGCAGCGCCCAGTCGACATCGACGCCGCGTACCAGCCGACACCAGGTTTCTAACCGATGAATAACACTGCGATCGATCCCAGCTAGCGGATTCGACAGCAGTGTTGCAACGTCTCGAGAACTGAGCTGTGCCCCCGATGCCAGAGCCACTGCCATCTCCAACGCATTCAAGATATGCGTGACGGCGTAGATATCCGACAGCGCGTGTTCATCACGCGACCTCAGAACCGGAATACCCTCAGCGGCAAGTATCGTCGCAATCACGTCCAGCTCACCGCCGTGGCGTGTGACCACTGCCATACTCCGCCACGCCACACCATCAGCGACGCGGGCATGACGAAGTGTGCCGGCAATCTTTCTCACCAATCGCGTGATGCTAGGGGCTCGCAGCGCGGCTACCGTTCCTGCATCAGTGGAGGTGCTGTGATTAGCACGGCGACGTAGCCGACTCGATGAGGGCACCACAGGCATCCCAGTTCGCAAGCTCTCGACAACCTCAGCGATGTGCTGACTGTTGCGATAATTCGTTGTCAGGTGGTGGACCGACACGTCAGGGAACTCGTCGATAACCTCGTCAAGCCGTTCCGCCACTGCGCCGCGGAACCCATAGATCGTCTGGTCGGGATCCGCAGTCAACACACAGGGGACGTGGCATCGCGCGATCTGAGCGAGGAGGCGAACTTGGGACGGGTCGCATTCCGTCAGGTCGTCACAGATCAGAAGTTTGATCCGTGATCGCACCTCGACATCAGTTCCCGGCCGAGTTAACGCGATCCGAGCCCGATGAACAGACTCGGCATAATCGAGTGACCCCTCCAAATCGAGAACATCCAAATAGTCGGCCAGGAAGGGCCCCAACACGCGCCATTCGGGCACGCCCGATGCGGTTCCTGCCTCAGTCAAATCCTGCGGATCACATCCTTCCTGCCGCAGACGCGCCGCCATCACCCGGACATCAGAGGCAAACTGAGCCGTACCAGCACAAGTACGTAACTCCTCCGGCCAGTCAGACATGTCTCGCGCCGCGAGCAGTTCCCTCATCCGAAACTCCTGTTCCGGTGCCGTGAGCAACCGCTTCGACGGGGAGGCGACGATACGACGAGCGAGAGCGTGGACCGTCATAACCTGAGGGTCTAGGTGAGCACCTCCGAGTCGACGAACAAGCGCTGTACGTAACGCCTGGGCCGACGGTCTGGTCTGTGCCAACACCAAGACTTCAGACAACCGTCCCCCAGAGGCAACGTGCCGCGCCGCAATTTCGAGACATAGGCTCGTCCGCCCCGTGCCCGGCCCGCCCATGACGAGAACCGTACCGGCGTCATCGGCAAGCACTCGAGCCTGGAGGCCATCCCAACCATGCATGACACACATGCCACCACATGCCTCCGACAGGGGTAGCGAAGCCCGATGCCGATGACACAGAACGGCGTCGTCAGGAGTCATTTCCTAGCCGCAGCTGCCTGCGATATGAAAAAGTGGAGTTGTTGCCTCATACGGATGAGGCACATCCGCGCGCCGAATAGCTCACTATGGACGTGCCGGTAGATGTCCATCCACCACTGGCACACGACCAAAGTGAGCACGATTCGTGACCCCAGGGTCCACGCGGAAAACACCCGCTCAGCCTGAGGACTTTCATGAACAAGTCGGACCAGTCCTACACCGTGACACCCGATACCGCCGCTACCTTACGAGTGGACCTCACTGACGCAGCTGCAGCGCGTGGAGATGTCGCGTGTGCGTCGCATATTGGGCTGCGTCACGAGACCAATCAGGATGCCGCAGCGCTCGGTATCGACGGGTCAGGACATCACATTGTCCTTGTCGTCGCTGATGGCGTGTCCTCGACTGAGGGAGCCGAGGAATGCGCCAGGGTCGCCTCCCACACTGCGCGTGACTACCTCACGGCAACAATGGACCAGGGCCTGCCGATCAACGATGACGACACCGTCACCTTGTTCGAACGCACCTTTCAGAAAACCCATGAGGCGGTAGTCAGTGGATCGGGTCCGATCGGTGCGTGCACACTCGCTGTAGCAGTTGCTACCCACGATCGCATTGTCGTCGGCAATATTGGCGACACTCGTACATACTGGTTCCCTGATGACGGCGACCCCGTTCGCCTCTCGATTGATGACTCGATGGCCCAGGCCCAAATGGACCTGGGATTGTCTCGGGAAGAGGCCGAGAGGGGGATGGGTGCTCATGCCATCACAAAATGGATCGGCGCATCGGCTACCGACGTTGCGCCTCGTGTCATGGCCTATCAACCTCAGCAATCTGGATGGCTATTGGTGTGCAGCGACGGATTGTGGAACACGTACCGGATGCCGGCGATTTGGCCCGGCTTATGGCCGACCTCGTCAGCAAAGCGCACACTGATGATCACGGCCACGCTTCTCCGGCAGGCGTAGCCAACGGACTTATCGCCCACGCCAATAATTGCGGCGGTCATGACAACATTACGGTAGCTCTGTGGCGCCGGGATTCTTGATCCGACGGTAGGTTGGTACTCATGGAGATTAAGATCGGCATCGTCAACGCCGCACGCGAAGTCAGTATCGATGCTCAGGAGAGCGTCGAGACCATCGAACAGCAACTCAGGGAGAGCCTGGCTCAGCCGAACGCCATCCTCACTCTGACTGATGCCAAAGGCCGCAAGGTCCTCATTCCGGCTCGTGGAATTGCCTACCTCGACTTGGGCCAGCCCAATAGCCGTCAAGTGGGGTTCGGAACCCTCTGACCTAGGTCACGACGAAGCTGTGGGAGCTCTCGGAGCGTCCTTAGGGCTCCAAGCCAAGTTCAATCATGCGCTGATCGTGGGCGCCAAGTACGCCGGCCATCACTTCATTGATGAGATCAAGATCATCGAATTCACCGCCGCCAGCCTGAGTCAGTGCAGAGGTGAGGCTCTGATGTCGAGCAAAGAGTCGTTGGGCCACTGACAACACCTCACCTACAAGCCGCCGAGCAAAAAGAGAGTCACCAGACTTGTCTTGATGCGCTGCGAGGACATGGTGCATCGCGGCGTCCCACCTCACCCGGTTTCCAGTACTTCGTCCCAACCACGGGCCAAAGGACCCACCTCTAGGACGAAGCTGGGGCTCGAGATTTGGCTCAACTCGATCCAGGAAGTCGGAAATAAGGTTTACCACGATGTGGTCGCGCAACAGGACCTGCGACCAGTCCTGGGCGGGAACGTATTCCTCCACCGAGCCGATGAGAGGCTCGACCTCAGCGAGGGTTTCGCGGTCTGTGAGCCGCGTCCTAACCTCTGCCAGAATGCGCTGGATCTCGGCGCTGCGATCAACGATGAGGAACCGTTCCGCAAGCCCGGGAACTAACGCCATGCCGGAAACTATCGCCGAGAATCCATGCAGGGCGCAAGACGCCGAGACAGACCAAAAAATCGTCGCAACGGCGGTGTGACTGGGGTTCGTGTCGTCGACGCTCACCCCATCAGGTTAGAAGGTTGATGGCATGAGAGGTAAAGTGATTGATGGTGTGTCGAACGCGTATCTTCGCTGGTCCACACCAGACGTGGCATTAAACGACGTCACAAGAACGACACCGGGCCTTGACGGGCCCACGCACGAAGAGGCCAAGACACTGACCGAGACTACTGTTTCCGTTCCCACCTCCTTCGCCGACCTCGGCGTCCGAGAAGATATCTGCCAGGCGTTGGAAGGGGTGGGAATTGTCTCCCCGTTCCCGATCCAGGCCATGTCGATCCCGATTGCCGTCGAGGGCACGGATCTCATTGGGCAGGCGCGTACTGGCACTGGCAAAACACTCGCCTTCGGCATCACCATCTTGCTGCGCATCACCCTGCCCGGTGACGAAGGTTGGGAAGAACTCACCACCAAAGGCAAGCCCCAAGCACTCGTGATGTGCCCTACCCGGGAGCTGGCTCTCCAAGTGTCTAAAGACATCTCCACTGCCGCTTCTGTCCGCGGCGCACGTGTCCTTACCGTCTACGGTGGGGTTGGTTATGAGTCGCAGATTGACGCACTTAAAGCGGGGGTCGATGTTGTCGTCGGTACTCCTGGACGCCTTCTTGACCTATCCCAGCGCAAGGACCTCGATCTGTCCCATGTGCGCATCGTCGTCCTTGACGAGGCCGACGAGATGCTTGATCTCGGCTTCTTGCCTGACGTCGAGAATCTCATCGGACGCACTCCGGCCTCTCGCCAGACGATGCTGTTTTCGGCCACTATGCCGGCCCCGATTATGGCCCTAGCCCGGTCCCAACTACATCGTCCGGTGCACGTCCGCGCCGAAGGAGCCGACACCCAGGCCACGGTCCCCGACACCCAGCAGTTTGTATACCAGGCCCATCCCCTCGACAAGATTGAGATCATTGGACGCATTCTGCAGGCCAACGACGTCGAGAAGGTCATCATCTTCTGCCGCACCAAGCGTGCATGCCAGCGGCTTTCTGACGACCTCGACGACCGCGGTTTCAAAACCCGCGCCATCCACGGTGATCTCACGCAGGTCGCGCGCGAAAAAGCGCTCAAGAAATTCCGTCATGGCGATGCGACCATCCTGGTGGCGACCGATGTCGCTGCCCGTGGCATTGACGTCACCGGGGTGTCCCACGTCATCAACCATGAATGTCCCGAAGACGAGAAAACATACGTCCACCGCATTGGTCGCACCGGCCGCGCGGGTGCCAAGGGCGTCGCCGTCACCCTCGTAGATTGGGCTGACGTCACCCGCTGGAAGCTCATCAACAAGGCCCTCAACCTCGAGCTGTCCGAGCCGGTCGAAACTTATTCCACCTCCCCCCACCTCTACACCGATCTCGACATACCCGAGGACGCTCAGGGCCAGATCATCGACCTTGAGAAGGCCGCTTCCGAGAAGAAACGGCGACAGCATCGCCACGGCCATGATGGCTCCCACCATGAGAAGGCCACACGGCGGCGCTCTCGTGATGCTTCCAAGGATGGAGATAAAGCGCGGCGAAAGCGCATTCGTCGCCGCAACGGCAAAGTGGTCAGGGGCTCCTCACTCAACCCCGCACCTCACCAGAAAGCAGACCAGAACCGACACGCAGCAAACAGCCACCATCACGATATAGTCGCCGGCCCGCGCGAGGCGCGGCCGAGACACCGACGCGCCCGGAATGCCCTGCACAACCGACCATCAAACAGGCTGTAACGATCACGTCTGATCCACAATTCGTGCGGCCAGACGCCCACGGAGTGACCGCATCACCCCCTACACTGAACAAAATGCGCGGCGTTTCCGGTTCACCGGAACACCACGTGCAGCTTAATCAGTCGTACTGGAAGGTCGATGATGACCCATACAACCCAGCGATCACACGAGGACAATCCGCAAGGCCCCAAGGTCAGCGTGACCCGTGACGATCCCCGAGCCGCCACAATTGAAGAGATCCAACCGATCGTCGATCGCGGCGACCAAGGTTATGCCGAGACCCTGACCAATCGCCAGGTCCAGATGATGGCGATTGGCGGGGCGATCGGGGTCGGTCTCTTTCTTGGAGCAGGGAGCCGCCTGCGCAGTGCCGGACCAGCGGTCCTCATCTCCTACGCGTTCTGCGCAGTGATCGCCTTCCTCGTCATGCGAGCGCTCGGCGAGTTGGTCATTCACCGCCCCTCTAGTGGTTCTTTTGTGTCCTATGCCCGGGAACTTCTCGGCGATCGCTGGGCCTATGCCGTTGGCTGGATGTACATGCTGAACTGGATGACATCAGGCATCGCTGAGTTGACTGCCATCGGTACCTATCTGCAATTCTGGTGGCCCAGCCTGCCGATGTGGGTACCCTCACTTGTCGCCTTGATGATCCTCGTGTCGGTCAATCTCATCAGTGTTAAGGCCTTCGGAGAATTCGAGTTCTGGGCAGCGTTGCTCAAGGTTGTGGCTTTGACAGCGTTCATCATCGTGGCCATCGGCCTAGTGGCCTCCCACGTCAACGTCGGTGGACACCGCGCAGCGGTGTCGAACCTATGGAGATTCGACGGCGGATTCGCCCCACAGGGGGTTCTGCCCCTCATCCTGGTCATCCAAGGTGTCATCTTCGCCTATGCCACCATCGAGTTAGTGGGCACCGCCTCCGGGGAGACGCAGAATCCCCGCAAAGTTATCCCCAAAGCCGTCCATGCGGTTGTCTTCCGGCTCGTTGTGTTCTACCTAGGGTCCTTGGCCTTGCTGGCCATGTTGCTGCCGTATAAGGAATACTCCGCCGATGAATCGCCCTTCGTTACGGCATTCTCGGCCATGGGAGTGGGATGGATAGGCGACGCCATGAATATCGTCGTCATCACCGCTGCGTTCTCCTCGGTGAACTCCGGGTTGTATGCGACGGGTCGAGTCCTCAAATCGCTGGCGGCCGCAGGAGAAGCTCCAAAATTCGCGGGTACTCTTAACCGATTCAAGACACCCGCCGGTGGCATCCTCATGACCGCCAGCGTTTTCCTACTGGGGGTCGGACTCGAATACGTCGTTCCCGAGCGTGCCTTCGAGATATCCATTAACACGGCTGCGGTCGGTGTTATCTGGACATGGGCGACGATCTTCTGGTGCCAGTTGGTGTTGCGCCGACGAGTGAATGAGGGTCGGATCACAGATTCCGGTTTCCATATGCCGGGTTACCCAATTACGGGTATCTTCGGAATTGTCAGCTTGGCCGGGGTGACGGCCCTCATGGTGCTCGATCCCCAGAATCGAATCGTGCTGGCTGCAGCCCTGGTGTACATCGCCGTTATGCTCGTCGCCTGGCCAGCCGTTAAACGCAACAAGGCGCGCCATCCCGAGCTCAACGCCCAGGAAGACATCACTTTTTGACGAGGCCCCGCACCATGAGGCTACTGGCACACTGGTGCGCGATAAGACTACGAAACAACTCCCTCAGTACACCATTTTCATAGCTTCGCGCACCTCCGCCAACGTCTGGTCTGCTACCGCAGCGGCCTTCGCGTTGCCATCACGAAGAACCTCACGAAGGTGATCCTCATCAGCTGCCAGTTCGGCACGACGCTCTCGAATGGGGGCGAAATAGTCGTTGAGGGAAGCAGTGAGACGTTTCTTGAGAGTGCCAGAGCCACCATCACCAATTTCCTCAGCGATGGTAGCCGGATCATCGTGTTCGCACAGGGCGGTGAGCAGCAGCAGGTTGGAGACCTCCGGGCGGTTCTCCGGATCCCACGTGATGTGACGGTCAGCGTCGGTCTTGGCCTTCTTGATGAGCTTTGCAGTCTGGTCTGCGGTCATACCGAGCTCGATGGCGTTACCCTTCGACTTGCTCATCTTGGTGCCGTCCAAGCCGAGAACGTGCGGAGTCGCCGACAACAATGCTTCAGGCTCGGGAAAGACGGGCTTGGAGGCCTCGGCGCGCCCGTACCGCTCGTCGAAACGACGCGCGATGACACGGGTCTGCTCGATGTGAGGAAGCTGATCACGCCCGACGGGAACAAGGTTCGCCTTACAGAAGAGGATGTCAGCGGCCTGATGTACCGGGAAGGTGAGCATGAGACCGGACATCGGACGCTCTGACGTAGCCAACTCGTCCTTGACAGTCGGATTGCGACGCAGCTCAGCGTCAGTCACCAAAGACAAAAAGGGCAACAGCAGCTGATTGAGAGCTGGCAGCGCTGAGTGGGTGAAAATCGTGGTAAGCGTTGGGTCAATGCCGATTGCCAGGTAATCGGCGACATTCGACATAACATTGGCCTGCAAGTCACCGACCCCATCGCGGTCATAGATAACCTGGTAGTCAGCGACGACAAGGAAAGACTCAATGCCCTTGTTCTGCAGGCGTACCCGATTCGCCAGCGACCCGAAGTAGTGACCGATATGCAGGCTGCCAGTAGGACGGTCCCCGGTAAGAATGCGCCACTTGTCAGGATGGACCGCCAAATCAGCCTCGACCTTGTCACTGCGAGCCTGGGAACGCGCCAAAGTGGCGGCGTTCGAGCCAATCCCGGGGGCGTCGCTGGTCATCGTTGTTAATCCTTCCTCGCCGCTCCCGGCGACGAGGAGACGCGCCAGGCAAGGCGGCCATCACATTGTCAGTGCCGCACGCAACGACGCCACCACGAGGTGGCAATCGCAGGTGCACTCGTCATGGTGGTCACTGTAGCAGTCTCACCGGACGCGAAGGACTCCACCGCGCAGCTGAATCCTCGTCACCAGCTCTCGATACGCAGTCTCACGGGTCACATTGCACCCCAACTCGTGATCCCTTTTACCGGACCCGTGATAATCACTTGCGCCAGTCCGGACCAATCCGAGCCTTCCGCCTAAGTCGAAGAGCATCCGACGGGCGACCTGGTCATGATCTTGATGCTCGACCTCAATCCCGTCCAACTGGTGGTACGCCGACAGGGACGCGATCACCTGCGGGGTGAGATCCTGCTGCGCTCCTCTTCCCCACGGATGAGCTAGCACAGCAACACCACCGGCATTGTGGATGAGGTCAATGCCTTCCTCTAGTGCCACGCTGCGCCTTGGCACATAGGCCGGTTTTCCGTCTGACAACCAGTCGCGGAAGGCTTCATCACGGTCCTCGACATATCCCTTAGCCACCATTGCATCCGCGACATGAGGGCGACCCAGGCTGGAAGCAGACCCGGAGGTCCGGTGCACATCGTCAATTGTTACCGTCATCCCGGCGTCAGACAGCCGTTGACAGATAGCGTCTAGACGTCCTGCTCGCGATGCTCGGGTGGCCTGCAATTCCCTACCTAATACCGGATCGTCGGGACGGGCACCATAACCGAGCAGATGCACGTCTCGGCCGCCGATATGACATGTCATCTCGAAGCCGGGCAGCAGCCGGACACCAAAACGTTGTCCGGCTGCCTGGGCCTCCTCCAGCCCATCAAAGGTGTCATGATCAGTCAGGGCGACAACGTCCAAACCACTCCCGGCAGCTTTCATCATGAGGCGGGTCGGTGAGTCTGTTCCGTCTGAGATCGTGGAGTGGGTGTGAAGATCAATTCTCACAATGTGACCTCCTGGCCCACGGCGGACCGTAGATCACTGACCATCACGACGCAGTGCGCTAGATCCGGATTTGCCGCTATCGACTTCACAATACGACCACCGTCTGCCAGAACATTGTCTGTTCCAATCACAAGGGCGCGTCGGGTCGCGTCCGACATCACTCGCAACAGATCTTCTCGCAAACTCGCCCGCACTCTGGCATCCGTCGGACGATCCTGCGGAAGCTGCTCGACGAGCCTGGTGAGGCGAATCATGTCGACACGGCGAGCCAGCGTCAGATAAGCATCCGCAACCTCGTCAAGAGGGTGGCCCTCTTCCGAAATCTCTACGATGCTGAGGAGTACTGGACTCCAGTCATAAGCGGCAACAACTGCGGCGTCAGAACGATCAAGCCCAAGCTCGGTGACCTCGTCGACCTTCTCCTGCCAGGCATCAGCACTGTCGCCAAGCAGCCGCTCAGACAACTTCTCAACAAGCGTAGCTACACCAGGCCGGTAGGTCTCGATAGTGCCAGCGATGTCGTCGGCGCCACCATGGTTGAGGAACCATCGGGTGGCATGCATGGCAAGGTCTGTCAATGCGAATCGAATCTTGGCGGTACGGACAGCATCCAACCCGAGGTGGGTAAGATCCGTTTCGACTCGCCCTAGTCCGAACACCGAGCGTGCTGCTAGCTGGCATCGGATGACCTGGGCAATGTCTGCCCCCGTCTGTAGGTGCAACCGGTAATAGGCCGTAATACCCTGCGAATCTACGAAACGGTTCACAGCCTCGGTCGTGATGATCTCACGGTGCAGCCGATGTGTCGGCATCCGCTCAGCGAACCTCTCCCTCAAAAGTGGCGGGAAGTAGCCCACCAAGCGGTCCGCAACGAAAGGATCCTCCGGCAAGTCTGTCGCCAGCACGGCATCACACAGGGCGATCTTCGTCCAAGCCAGCAGAGTGCACAGCTCCGGACTAGCGAGTCTCTCCCCTGCGGCCATTCTCCGGTTCATTTCAGTGGTCGACGGCATGGTATCGACAGCACGATCGAGATGACCCGACTCTTCCAACTCGCACATCCACGCTTCTAACACTCCCGCAGTCGGGCCATCTGAGCTCAATGCGTTAGCTAAGGCCAAGTTTTGTGAATGGTTGTGGCGCAACACGAGGGAAGCAACATCATCCGCCATGGCCGGCAGCAATTTATCGCGTTCTTGTTCGCTGATTCGGCCTGCCGCAACCTCAGCGTCCAGGAGGATCTTGATGTTGACCTCGTGGTCCGAGGTATCGACTCCTGCTGAGTTGTCGATGAAGTCGGTGTTAATGCGGCCACCATTGCGGGCATACTCGATACGGCCAGCCTGGGTCCAACCTAGGTTTCCACCTTCACCGGCAGCCTTCGCACGAACCTCCTTGGCGGTGACACGCACAGGATCGTTAGCACGATCGCCTACCTGGGCATCAGTTTCACTGGTAGCGCGCACATAGGTGCCAATGCCGCCATTCCATAACAGATCGACGGGGGCTCGCAGGATCGCGGAGATGAGGTCATCGGGCGTCATCCGGTTCACCGAAGCGTCAATTCCTAAAGCCTCGTGCATATGCGGGCTCACTGGGATCGACTTCAAGGTGCGATCCCAGACGCCACCACCCTCAGAGATAAGGGAAGAGTCGTAGTCGCCCCAACTCGAGCGAGAAAGGTTAAAGAGACGGCGACGCTCTTGCCACGATGTCTCAGGATCTGGGTTCGGATCGACGAAAACATGGCGGTGGTTGAAAGCAGCAACCAATTTGATGTGCCTGCTCAACAGCATGCCATTACCGAAAACATCGCCCGACATATCGCCGATGCCAACGCACGTGAAATCCTCGGTAGCCTGGTCGATCCCTAGATCTGCAAGGTGCCTAGTGACTGATTCCCACGCGCCACGGGCCGTGATACCCATCGCCTTGTGGTCGTAGCCATGCGAACCGCCAGAGGCGAAAGCGTCACCAAGCCAGAAGTGGTGTTCGGCAGCGATGGCATTTGCGGTATCAGAGAAAGTTGCTGTGCCTTTGTCGGCCGCAACAACAAGGTACGGGTCATCGCCGTCGTGACGAACCACGTCCTCAGGGGCGACGACCTTACCCTCAACAACGTTATCTGTCAGCGACAGCAACGAAGACACGAAAATGCGGTAGCACTCCTTACCTTCTGCAGCCCATTCCGCGCGATTGGTCGTTGAATCGGGTAGATGAGCAGGCACAAATCCGCCCTTGGCACCGGCCGGAACGATAACCGAATTCTTGACCATCTGCGCCTTGACCAAGCCGAGTACTTCGGTGCGAAAATCCTCGGGGCGATCGGACCATCGCAGGCCACCTCGCGCGACGGCACCAAACCTCAGGTGGGTTCCGGACACTCGTGGCGAGTTGACGAAAATCTCAAACTTGGGCCGCGGGGCCGGGGCAAAGCCGAGATCGGTAGGACGGACCTTGAAGGCCAACGCCCGTCGACCGCTCTGCCACCAGTTCGTACGGATCATAGCCCTGATGACGGCATGCATCATGCGTAAGATGCGGTCGTGGTCAAGCGAAGCCACTTCCTCAAGGTCAGTGAGGAAGGACTCGGACAGTTCTTCGACCTTAGCCAAACGCTGCGGACCGGCGTCAACTCCATCATCAAAAGCAGTGGGATCGAACTTCGCCTCAACGATCCCCACTAGGTCCCTTGCCAGGTTCGGGTTAGCCCGCAAAGCCCGCGCCATGTACGTCTGTGAGAAAGGGCTACCGAGCTGTCGTAAGTACCGAGCGATACAGCGCAGCATCGCTACTTGGGACCACGACAGTCCAGCTTCAGTCACCAATCCGGAGAAGGTGTCAGACTCGCACTCCCCCTTCCACGACGCTGCAAACGCCTCGGTGAAACGACGTCGTCCAGCGACCTTCCATAGCTCACCAGAAGTTTGCAGACCAAGGTCGAACAGCCACACTTCTCGCCCGCGCAATATGATGCGATGTGGATGCTCGTCAATAATCTGAACACCCAGGCTCGACAGGTGTGGCATCACCTGAGAAAGTGTCATCGGAGCCCGTTGGTTGAAGATCTTTAGTCGCAAATCAGACGGATCAGCTGGGTCATCGGGGCGATACATCACTAGTCCCAGATCATCCTCAGCCAGGCTGTTGAGGAGCTCCAGATCCAAAATGCCCTGCTTGGCGGTGAACTCTTGCTTGTATTCGGGGCCGAAATCGACTCCTCGTCGGTTGCTAGGAATGGCACTGGCCAAGGTGATGAACTCGTCATCCCAGTTCGAGGTGGCATCTGCAAGTTCAGCCTGCAATTTCTCGTCGTCGATCGGTGGTAGCACCTGTCCATCAGCAACCTTGGCTGTCACTGTGATCCGTACCAGCGAGGACTCCCCCATCATGGTGGTCGAGTCAACTTCCACCGCGCCAGTGCGTTTAGCCACAATTCCCTCAACGACGCCGACAGTGCTGGCGTCGAAACGATCTGCCGGAACAAAGACAAGAAGGTGGAAAAAACGACCCCATGGACCCCGACGCACCAGGGCACGCAAGCGCTGCTTCTCACGCAGATCGACAATGGCCATAATAAGCGGCACGAGTTCCTCGGCAGACGCCTCAAAGAAGTCATCACGCGGGAACTCAGCAATCGTGCGAACAACCGCCTTTCCGCTATGAGAGTTAGCGCGATAGCCAGACAGCGCGAGGATACGAGACGCCTTAGCCCTCAAGACTGGAATATGGGCCACAGACTCCGTGTACGCCGCGGACCCCAGCAGGCCAAGGAACCGGTGCTCAGCAACGACGGCGCCATGCTCGTCACGAATCCTTACCCCGATGTAATCGCGGTAACCATTGCGTTGTACTGCCGAGCGCACCGAATCCTTGGTGACGATAACGGTCGCCTTATCGTCATTATGCGGAACGGCGTCAAATCGCGGCCCCTCTTCAGCGATACCAAGATGGGTACCTGCAACCGGAGTCATCGTCTCGCCATCAACCGCGAATTCCTGGTAGGAGAGGTACATGAAGTGATCATCAGCCAGCCACTCGAGTAACTCACGACTCGAATCGCGATCATCGGCTGGTCCTGAGGAAGCGCTGACGAGCTCAGCGGTGCGCAGCATTGCTTCATGCATTGCCCCCCAGTCATCGGTGGCACAAACAACCTGATCGAGGCACGCACACAGATCGTCACGAAGTTGCTCGGCTGCCTGTCCGATATCGGTACCAAGCGGGGCCGTCACATCAATGTGGATCCACGACTCCGAGGCACAACCTCCCCGACCGGGCGTTCCGACCGCCTCAATCGTGCCGCGGTCGCGTTTCACACCGATGATCGGATGCCGGACGTCCTCGACCCTCCACCCGTGCCTCAGCAAGCAGGACACCACAGTGTCGACAAGGAAAGGACGGTCACCCGTCACGACCTGAACAGAATTTATCTGCCCGTCTGACCACGGCGGATCGACGATGACGTCAACGCGAACCGGCCCAGGTCGCAGTGCGAGCTGCGCCTGGTGTTCCATCGCTTGACGAATCGCATCGTCACGGTAATGATCTCCGGTGGCATGCTGTTCTTGCACAGCTGCCACGAGAGCCGGGATGACTTCATCCATCTCTGACACGATCAGGTCACCTTCGTCATGGTCACGGGGCCACCTCCACGTGGTCCTCATCGAGAACTCTACAAGGGTCAATGCCTTGGCGTGAACCACCACGCACAGGCATAGTGTGAGATGTGCCGTAACCGTCCGGCATCATGGTGGCATGGACATCAATTCACGGGCCCATTTCGACGCAACCCCCGACCAAGTCGTCGCTATGATGACTGATCCGGCATGGTGGCAAGACGTCCACCGTCGTGGCGGTGGCACGACCAGCAACGCCGTCGTTACAGGGGATTCACTGAGTTTGGACGTAGCTATGCCAGCCCCCAGCCAGATCACCAAGTTCGTCGGTTCGACTCTGACCGCCAAGCAAACGCTGTCGTGGCAACCAGCCGGCCCCAACGGATCACGCGAGGGTAGCCTCCAGATCGTCCCTCAAGGCATGCCTGCGAAAGCGGATGGACACGCATCAGTGCGCCCCGACGCCACCGGAACTGAGGTTATCTATACTGGAACCTTCACAGTGTCGGTGCCTTTAGTTGGTAAGAAACTCGAAAAAGCCGCAGCTCCTCACATCACTCAGGCCTTTAACATGCAACAGGATGCTGGCAACGACTGGTTAGCCTCTCACTGAACACCACACCGGACCACACGAGGCGGTCAGCATCACTCAAGACCGCGGAAACCCTCCGGGTCGGTGCTGACCGCAGGAAGCTCCTCGGTGACGTCATGCCATGACAACTCGTGCTCACCGATAAGGGTTTGGATAGTGACGTCGTTCCACGCGTCATCAATAGTCATGCCCTTGACTGCCTCCGCCGCCTCCCGTGAGTGAGCGTCGTCATCATCAGCGAACCACGCGGTGATCTGAGAAGGCTCGAGATGTGTCAGAGTCACTCCGCCGTTGTCGACCTCCTCATGGTCGGTGATCTGCTCAGACGGGACGTGAGCTACGAGTACCAAGCGTCGACCAGTGTGGGTCAATCCCCACACAGAACCGATGACCATGGCGGCATGCTCGGTTTCCTCCGGATCGGTGACATCAAGGATGGATTGCAACTCCTCGGTAACCGTGAAAGCCGTTACCTGTTTCCCTGGTGCAGCAACGAGTTGATGAGCTCGCTCCGCACTGGTCGGGATGAAGACGATGGTGGATGTCGACAATTGAACCCTCCTTGGTCGGCGTGGCCCCAGATCCATGATCCACGCTACTCAAGTACGAGCAAGAACCATATATTGGTTCGCGACATCCCAGATGATGGAACGATTCGCTCACCAGAGTTGTCCACAGATTTCCCGAACAACCCTTCCGCTTACGGTATCTCATGCGTTGTCCTTGGGTACATGACGACGACATCCTCGCCTATACCACTCAACTCGGCACTGGTAGACCATTCCGGGATCTTTTTGGAACTTGATCGGGATTGGTGGCCTGACGAACTATGTATCGTCTCATCGGCACCGACACTGAGCCGCAACGGAGATGACTCACAAGCTCGCTACGAGGCGGTAAGGCTCACCCGCGCAGCCCACATCATCATCGTGGAGACGATGGCTGGACGACGACCTATGAGCCAGCTCGTCAAGGCCAGTAGCACTCGTGCAGTTGCGACGATGAGACGTTGGCCTCGCGGCCCGGGCTGGAGCCGTATGCTCCTCGTTGGTGAGCCACGCGTAAGTTACGACGACAACCGGGTCGACGGGGTGGGTCTGCTTGACCTCAGGGGCAGACGGTTACCGCTGGCCACCAGCCTGATACTTGAGGAACGTGCCTGGCGTCTCGACGCCGTGGAACTGGTCCTCAACCCCAAGGTGGCCACGTTATTAACGTTGAAGAAAATCACCTGTGAGACCGTCGGGCTGGGATGATAACGACGGCGCCAGCCACGTGGAACTGGCGCCGTCGACCACTCACCGACGCTTCTTATTGCGGCGATTCTTTGGCTTCTTCGACGCCGCGGACCTTCTGGCGGCGCGGTTCCCCTCGCCGCGGGGCTTCTGTCCGTCTTCTGAGGTTGTCTCTGCCTCGCCCTGCTCATCCGGCGCCGAATAGGTCAAAGCCCGTCGTGGACGATTCACCTTGGGGAGCACTGAGTCAGCCGTGACCGGGTTGCCCCCATCGTCGGTGACCAGGCCGACCTGCGGGCCGGTTTCAATCTCGAGGTTGAACAGGAACCCGACGACCTCCTCCTTGAAAGAATCCATCATCGAGTTGAACATGTCGCCACCTTCGCGCTGGTACTCGACCAACGGATCACGCTGCGCCATGGCTCGCAGACCGATGCCTTCGCGTAAGTAGTCCATCTCGTAGAGGTGCTCGCGCCATTTGCGATCCAACACCGTCAGTAGGACTTCACGCTCAAGCTGCCGCATAGTTGCCTCGCCGAGTTCGGACTCGCGGCGATCGTAGGCCTCCTGGGCGTCGGCCTTAAAGTCCTCAATAAGTTCCTCAACGTCCTGGCAATCGGCATACTCATCAAGATCCAAACCAACCGGATATACAGTCCCAATCTCGTTCCACATTGCCTCAAGGTCCCAGTCCTCCGAGTAACCCTCGGCGTACTTGCGGACGCCCGCCTCGACAACGCGGTCGGTAGTCGCACGCAACTCGGTCTCGACGTCAGCCCCCTCCAAGACTTTGCGACGGTCGCCATAGATGACGTGACGCTGACGGTTCATGACATCGTCGTACTTAAGGACGTTCTTTCGCATCTCGAAGTTCTGCGCTTCGACCTGCTTCTGGGCACTCTCAATCTGTCGCGACACCCACTTCGATTCGATGGGCATATCCTCGGGCATTTTGAGGGTCACCATGGCACGGTCAATGACCTCGGGCTTGAATAGCCGCATGAGCTCGTCCTGCAGCGACAGATAGAACCGCGACTCACCGGGGTCGCCCTGTCGACCGGAACGTCCTCGCAGCTGATTGTCGATACGGCGAGACTCGTGACGTTCCGAGCCAATGACATAAAGGCCGCCAAGCCCCTCGACCTCATTGTGTTCAGCCTGGGACTGTTCCTCGTACTTGGCCAGGGTGTTGTTCCACGCAGTCTGGTACGCGTCCTGGTCCTCGAGGGGGTCCAAGCCCTTTTCCCGCAGGTCAAGCTCGGTGAGGAACTCGGGGTTGCCGCCGAGGATAATGTCGGTACCACGGCCAGCCATATTCGTCGACACCGTCACGGCCCCCTTACGGCCAGCCAGGGCGACAATAGCGGCTTCAGACTCATGGTGCTTGGCGTTCAGCACCTTGTGCGGAACACCGGCACGCTTGAGCTTTTCGGAAAGCAGCTCCGACTTGGCCACCGACGCAGTGCCGATAAGGATCGGCTGGCCCGCCTCGTGACGCTCAACAACATCGGCGATAATGGCGTCGAACTTGGCATCCTCGGTGCGGTAAATGAGGTCCTTCTGATCTTTGCGGATCATCGGACGGTTCGTCGGGATCGGGATGACTCCCAGACCGTAAATCTTCTGGAACTCGCTTTCCTCGGTCTTAGCTGTACCCGTCATGCCGGCGAGCTTGTCGTACATGCGGAAGTAATTCTGCAGGGTGATCGTGGCGAGAGTCTGATACTCGTCCTTGATCTCGACGTGTTCTTTGGCCTCAAGGGCTTGGTGGAGGCCTTCGTTGTAACGACGGCCAGCAAGAGTCCGGCCGGTGTGCTCGTCAACGATAAGGACTTCACCACCGACGACGACGTAGTCCTTGTCGCGGTGGAAAAGCTCCTTGGCCTTGATGGCGTTGTTGAGGTACCCGATAAGCGGAGTGTTCGCTGACTCGTAAAGGTTCTCGATACCGAGCCTCTCCTCAACGACGGTAATTCCGTGCCCAAGTACAGAGACGGTGCGTTTCTTCTCGTCCACCTCGTAGTCAACGTCGCGTTCGAGCCGCGAGACGATCTTGGCGAATTCCGGGTACCACTGCTTGTTCTCCTCGGCAGGTCCAGAGATGATCAGCGGGGTACGAGCTTCGTCAACGAGAATGGAGTCAACCTCGTCAACAATCGCGTAATGGTGACCGCGCTGCACGCACTCGCTGAGCGAACTGGCCATATTGTCACGCAGGTAGTCGAAGCCAAACTCGTTGTTCGTGCCATAGGTGACGTCGGCCTTATAGGCCTCCTTGCGGGCCATCGGCGGCATGTCCGACAGGATCGCCGAGATCGACAATCCTAGGAACCGGTGCACACGGCCCATCTGCTCTGACTGCACTCGGGCCAGGTAGTCATTGACGGTGACGATATGTACACCCTCGCCGAGCAGGCCCTCGAGGTAGGCAGGAAGCAAACCGACCAGCGTCTTGCCTTCACCGGTCTTCATCTCGGCAATGTTGCATTGGTGGAGGGCTGCACCACCCATGATCTGAACATCGAAGTGTCGCTTACCCAGCACGCGCTTTGAGGCTTCACGTACCGTCGCGAAGGCTTCTGGGAGGAGACGATCCAGACTCTCGCCATTGTCAAGACGTTGACGGAAGTCGGCGGTCTGACCGGCCAACTCGTCGTCGTCCATGGCGACGTAGTCCTCCTCAATGCTGTTAACCTGGCCGACAATGCGGTTGAGTCGGCGGATGATCTTGCCTTCACCGGCGTGCAGCACGCGATCCATGAGGTTCACGGGGCGGGTCCTTCAAGGAGTAGACGTCGTAACCGTCTGAGCATATGCCCGACGAGTGGCGTAGTGAAGCCACCGCCCCCATCCTAGGGGGTCCCCGGCCGAACCAAGAACGCCGCAGCTCGATCTACCTCATGAACACGCGGTGCCGGCATCTCCGCCATGCCGGCACCGGAAGCCACAGAGAGTCAATCACCCCAACATGACAAGCGGCGATGCGGGAAGACCCGCATCGCCGCGACCTCGAAACTTCAGGAGGTGTTACTCGTGGTCAAGGTCCAGATGGATGACGCCGTAGTTGTATCCCTTCTTACGCCGGTACACAACGCTAGGCCGCTTGGAATCCTGATCAAGGTAGAGGAAGAAGTCATGACCGACTAATTCCATCTCGTCGAGAGCCTGGGCCAGGGTCAGAGGGACGGCCTGGAAAATCTTCTCCTTAACGTAGATGGGGCTATCCCCGGTGACTTCCACGTCACCTGCGATCGTCCTTGTGGTGAGGATATCGGGTGCATCGTCGGTGCTCTCCTCAGGTAAAATGTCTAGGACCTGAGAAACACGCAGCCCGCGGCGGCTGCGACGACGATCCGCAGCCTTGACTAACTGGGTGCGAAGCCGATCGGCGGCCATGTCAAAGGCAACCATCTTGTCCTCCGCCTGTCCGACGGCTCGCACTACCGGCCCCTTAGCGCGCAGCGTGATCTCACACGTCATGGCCTGGTCTTTGGGTCCCTTAGTGCCTTGGGCGGTGAAAACCACCTCGGCGCGCTGGACCCGGTCCTTCAACTTTTCGACCCCGGAGAGCCTGTCCTCGACTTGGGCGCGCACGTCGTCACTGACGTGGCAATGCCGTCCCGAAACGATGACCTCCATGACAACCTCCTGTGCTGGGGTTTGCATCGGTCTTTCCGACGCTGACACACAAGGCACGACCGTGTTCCACCCTCTGATGAGAGATCCGGGTGCCGTTCGGTCGTGCCATGTGTCTACGCTAGCCCATACGGAACGTTCCCAACAGGTGTTTGGCAAGCTTCGACGCGCTCGGTGACGATGCGACCCGCCCCGTGATCATACCGAGGATCTCGTCATGATCACGGCCATCGCGTCGCGGTCGCGGCGTCAGCCAGGACGACGATGGCCAGCACCTGTCGTCCCGACTGGGTCAAGGCGCGGCAGGCCTCCTCCACCGTCGCTCCGGACGTGCGTACATCATCAACAATAATGACGTCTCCGCTCCCAGGATCGGCCCTCATAGACCCTCGTTGATTGACACCACGCTGCTCATCGCCGACCTCGAGCTGATCGGCCACCTGACGGGTTCGATGCAGCAGCTGGTTCACGGTTGCCTCAGGTCCCTTAAGCCATTCCAAGGCCGAACGAGTCATGTCGGCAGCGTGGTCAGCTCCTCGTTTCCTGACTGCCCTCCTCGATGACGGCACTGGGACAACGTCAACGTGCCCAGGAGCGGCAGCCACGGCCGGTGCTAGTCCACAGGCCAGCCATTGGCCGAGTTGATCAGTGAGCCACGTAGCACCGCGGTCCTTGTGGGCGGTGACGATCCCCGGGATCGGACCGTGGTAGCCCATGCAGGCGATGATCGGGGGCGGTCCGTCAAGGATGACCCGTGGCGCCGGATTCACGGCTTCCAGACACGCTTGACAGATTCCGATTCCAGGCGCTGTACAACCGGGACAACATGCCCCCAGAAACAGATCCGCCAGCGATTCGAGTGTATTCACGATCCATTAGTTTCGTGGCTCGGCCTGCTTCGGCGGAAGGGTCAAGCAGTGACCGCAACGGCGCTGACACCTTGGAGGATCTGACGCCAGCGGAAACTGTCCTCGTGGCGCAGCAATATCCCGTCCTCGCTCAACACGACTGCCTCGGTGCCCGTTTCCTTCGGCAACGCGACGACGGCCGCCATGCTAGTGGCGGTGAGCTGACCCATTGACGTCGCGCCAGATCCGTCGACGGCGATCTCGTAAGGGGTCGTGACACCAGCGTCGATTGCACGACCCAGCACGCACAACCGAGTCTGAGATAGCCATGCAACGTCGGTAATGATCGACAGATTCACGTCTGAGGAGGACAGCGGGATGTCGGCTATGTGACTGAGGTGGACCGCGCCTTCCTGGCGGGACAGTAGCCCGATCCCCAGCGCACGTGTCTTCCCCCGTTCAAGGACGAGGGCGACCTGGACCGCGTCAGGGGCCACGCTGAACGACCTCACCCTGCGCCCACCGAGATCGACGACGGTCGACATTCGGGTGCCGTCTGATCCGATGACGATCAGCGTCGGGTCCGTGTCCGAAAAGGTCATGATGCTGTGATCGCCGAGCACTTGAGGCCGCAGCAAGTTCACGCCAGTGGCCAACACCTGGATATCCTCGCTCCCTTCCTGCCAGGTGAGCAATGAACGTCGATCTGCTGAGACCGCATGCCAGACCGCACCTGGGCTGCGCGGGGAGATCATTGGCATCGTAAGCTGGGTAGATGCGACCTCCGCCACACTGTTGTTCGTGGTCGCTTCTCGCCCCAGTGCTCCGGGCATGATCTGGAAGTTGTGTCCTGAGGCCGCGACACGCCCCATCTGCCCCTTGATGACGGCGACCACGGTCGGTGAGTGGGTAGCGGGAAGGGGGATGAACTCGGCGTAAAGATCTGCGGACACGGTTTGATCTTCTGCCGCCTCCGGAAGCGAAAGCAGAGAGCCACCAGCAGTAAACCGGACGCGCGATATCGCTGCGAAACCATTCAGGGTCCATGTGACCTGGCTGGCTAACAGACGCCGCTGGGATGGCGACAGTTGGGCCGCCGAAGCACTCAACGGAACGGTGACCACACCGACGGCATCCACCGACGTCGTCCCCGTCACCGTCACCCCGTCCGGCAAGGCCGTTCGCAGCACCGCATCGAGAGGCTTGGGAACCCCGGCTGTCATCGCCCGAAGAGCGGCATCTGGGTCGGCGGCGGCACTGGGAAGATGAATGACGTCGGGCACGAGGCGGTCCGCCGCCTCTGTCAAAAAGTAGATGGGAATCGTCGACCAGCTCCGTTGAAAGGTGTACTGGGAAATGAGCACCCCTTCTGGAGGCCGGGAGATACGCCACTGACCCGATTCCTGCGCCATTCCGAAGTCATGGTTGAGAGTTTGAGAACTAGTCGGATGATAGTGGCCTCTGGAATCGATCTGCCCCACCACGGGGGCCTGAAGCGCTGCGGTAGCGACGGTGCTGGCCGGCTTATGGTTCGTGGCGTCGTAGATGGTGACTTTCGCATGGGGATCCCATCGATCCGCAATGTCGCTAGTGAGGTAAGACCTCGCGACCCGGTAGTCGTCACGCGCGCTCGCCATCGCCTGCAGGAACCCGCCCACCACGAGGTCGATGGACGCGCCGTCTGCAGGAGGATGGGGAGCGACGTCGATGCTTTCCTGCGCGGCGGCGCGGGGACCATCAGCTCGCTTCACTGGGCCCTGGGATGGTACTTCGGAGCATCCGGTGAGCAAAACAGCAGCAGCTGACAGCACAGCACGCCGGGAAGGGCGTAGGGTCATCGTTCTTCCTCGTCGTCAGAGCGGTCGGCATCGGTCGGAGATGCGGGGAGCGGGGACTTGACGATGACTCCGCCGGGCTGTCTGGGAACCACCAATCGGAAGTAGGCCCCCTGGTTCGGGCGTCCCCAGGCTGTCAGCCAGCCATGATGAAGGTTCGCATCCTGACGCGAGATCGCCAGCCCTAGGCCACTGCCGCCCACAGTACGCACCCGTGATGGGTCGCCTCGCCAGAATCGTCCGAAGACCTTCTCAGCTTGCCATGCCTCAAACCCGACACCGTGATCACGCACAGCGACTCCCACCGCACAGTCATTGCCCACCACCGTAACCTCAACGGTCTTGCCCTCGGCGTGCTCGACGGCGTTGGATACCAGGTTTCGGACGATGCGGCTGATACGACGCGGATCTACCTCTGCGGTCTGAGCAGCCTCGGCAACGAGCACGATCGATACTCCTAGACGATCGGCCAACGGTGTGACGTCGCTGATCTCGGACCGCACCAAGTCAACAATGTCACAGTCTTCTAGGCTGAGTTGGGCAGCACCGGCGTCAAACCGCGAGATCTCCAACAGGTCGGCGAGAAGCAGTTCTAGCCGCTCCATCTGGGCGCGCATGAGCTCCACGGATCGCACTTGCACCGGATCGTCCGGGTTAGCCTCGACCATTTCCGAGGCCATCCGCATCGTCGTCATCGGCGTGCGTAACTCGTGGGATACGTCAGAAACGAACTGCTGTTGCAGACTCGACAACTTCTCGAGCTCACCGATGCGTAGGTCCAGCTGCGCAGCCATGTCGTTCATGGACGATGCTAGGGTCGCCAGATCGTCGGTCCCGCGCACCACCATCCGCTCGTCAAGGGCGCCTTTGGCCAGTTTTGAAGCAGTAATGGACGCTTGGCGAATCGGCAAGGAAATATGACGAGTCGCCAGATAGGTCGTAACTGCAATAGCCAAGGCCATGAGAGCACCGACGCTAATGACACTGCGACGCAATAGCTCGACGGCAGCAACCTCCTGAGTCTCGGGAAAGATGAAATATACCGGGATGGATTGGCTGGCCTCTGGCGACCACAGCGTCGACCCAACGACGATTCCGGGGACATCTGGACGGACATGGTCGGTGTAGTGCACCGTCGTGGGGGCAGTCCACATGCCGTTGGACTCCCCCACCGTCGCTGTCAGGTCCGTCGGGACCGAATCTGGGGACACGCCTTGGGAGATGAGGCCGGAAACCGGTCCCTGAATGAGGACGTGGTATTGGTCGGACTGGCTCGCGGCGTCGTCGGCAAGAAGGTTGAGCCGCTCATAGAAAGATGCCGTACGCAGATCGGTGTCGCGCAGTTGTCCCTGAATCCGATTGATGGTCGCGGTCGTCTCGGCGACGGCTGAGGTGCGCTTAGCTTCAACGATGCCCGCGGTGGCCTGACGAACGAGGAAGAAGCCACCAACAATGAGAATGACGAGGCTACTCGACAAAGTGACAGTAACCGTGCGCAGCGGCAGGGAAGACCACCACAGCCGTCGAGGTCCGGTCAGCCACGATGGGCACCAACCCGGCCGCCAACCACGACCGGCGCGCCCCGCCAGGGTGATCAGCTTTCCTCCCCAGGGGTGTTGATGCGGTAACCGATGCCACGAACAGTGACGATCATCTGGGGGTGGTCCGCGTTGCGCTCCACCTTGGAACGCAGTCTCTGCACATGGACGTTGACCAACCGAGTATCGGTGATGTTGGTGTATCCCCATACCTCACGCAACAGGGTCTCCCTGCTAAATACCCTATTGGGGTATTGGGCCATCGTAACGAGCAGGGAGTATTCCAACGGAGTGAGTGAGATCTCCTCGCCTCCTAGTTGAACCAGATGGGCAACGGGATCAATGGTCAAATCCCCGACGGTAATGACCTCGCCCTCCTCACGCCGGGAAACGGGTGTGCGCAACCGGGCACGAATACGAGCAATGAGCTCGGCGGACCGGAACGGCTTACAGACGTAGTCGTCGGCTCCAGCACCAAGTCCTTGGACGACATTAGGGGTGTCAGTGCGGGCAGTGAGCATGATGATCGGGACGCCTGACTCACGTCGGATGTCCTGACAGATCCGGATACCGTCACGCCCGGGCAGCATGAGGTCGAGAAGGACCAGGGCGGGCCGGTGCTCGCGGAATACGTCCATGACATCACTGCCGTGCCCGACCCATGCCGTCGAGAACCCTTCTTTGATGAGGACAAGCTGAAGCATCTCCGCTAGGGCCGCGTCGTCGTCAACGACAAGAATCGGCCCATGATCACCGGCGGCGTCCACCGTGGACCTCCTGACTGGATTCTGAGATGGTGCATATGGTAGCCCCCATACTCCTGGCCGGTGATCAGTTGAGGGCAGGGGTGTCGGTCGCCGTTGCGAGCAACGCCGCGGGGCCGTTCTGACGATGCAGCACCGCCCGCCATAAACCTCGCGGCTCAGAGGAAAAGATGTCTTCGGGGTGAGCCACGGCTCTGATCCAGTCTCCGCGAATGAGTTCGGCCTCTAGCTGGCCGGGCACCCATTCGGCGTATCCCGCGAAGATCCGGACGTCGGTGAACGCACCTTCCACAAGTTCAGTCGGGGTGTCGAGGTGGAGCAGACCAGTTAGTCCTTGGACACGTCGCCATCCGGGAGGTTCCTCACTCGAGCGTTGCACTCGGGCCAGGCAGATGGCCCCATTTGGCGACATCGGACCGCCGAGGAAGAGATCCTGCGGCGGGGTAGCTAAATGCACCCAGTCAGGAAGTTGTCTGTGCAAGGTTCCCGCTGTGCATGGTTGGTTGACGATAACTCCAAGGACGCCATCAAGAGCAACGTCGATGAGATAAACGACGGACTCGTAGAAAATACCCTCGTCAATTTGGCGACTTGCCACAAGCAAGTCACCGACCTTGAGAGGGTTCGCGAGTATCACGAGGTCCATTGTGTCACCCACGGGCAGGGAACCGGGGCACGATCGTCAACGGACTCTTAAGATAATCACAGGCCGACCCCGATTCCACCTCGATGCGACGTGCCAGGCCGTTGACGGGTTGCCGCCACGCCCCGCAGGGGTGTGAGCTGGGGCCAGTTCGGGACGTAGATGTGCCAGGGCCAATAAGCCCACTCGGGATACCAAAGGGGAGCCGAGGACCCGATAACACCGACAGGCATTCCGTCCCCGCCGACCCGGCTGGACCAGCGGATTTCGAAAGCCAAAAAGGGCAAGGTATTTCATCACTTGGGTGCGTGTCCAGTCACCCCGTAGTTCATTTCAGCGATAACGCATCCGGCGTCGTGGCGGGACGTGACCATGCGCCCCACTCCGACACCTCAATCGAGCCCGGAGGAGAAGAGACTGTGAACACGAACATGGGCCCACCCCTCAAGAGGAATGGGCCCATGCCGTAAATGATTTCGATGCAAGTGTCAGGACAACAGCATCAGGAGGCGGCCGGAGCAGGCAGGCAGACGGACGGCACTGCCGGAGTCAGCAACCTGTTGGGAGCCTTGAGGGCATCCTGGTAGGCAGCCTTGACGTCCGTGATGGCCTGATCGACCTCGGAAACACGCACCAGCGGTTCCATCAGCACACCAGTAGCCTTGAGCAGGGCACGGCTCATGAAGTAAATGGTGCCCAAGCGCTTAAAGGGCAGCACGCAGGTGTTGCGATCGAAACGAATCTGGCGAAGCACACGGGACAGCTTGGTCTTGGTGTAGAAGGTGGCCACATCGTTGGGTTTGAGGTCAGGCATCTTCTGAGCCTCCGCAAGAGCCTTCTTCACAGCCGCCATTTCGTCCTTCAGCTGATCGCTAGTGGCGCTCACGGTCACCAGTAGCACACTGGCGTGGACCAACTCAAGGAACACGTGGGAGTGGGCTGGCTGGGCCTTGTCCTGCAAGGTGTGGGCTGCGCCGTTGACGGTATCGACCATCGTTACCAGCAACTCGACACGAGTGGGGATCGACTTAAGGAAAGCAATCCCACCCTTGATCACGTTGACGAGTGCTTCCTTGATCCGTCTGGCCGTCTCCAGGAGCTTGCCAATGATATTGAGGACGTTCGCGGGCGCGAAGGCTTTCTTTGCGCTCTTCTGGGTATCCAGAAGCGAGGCAATACGGGCATTGACAACCTGCAGCTCCTTCTGCGCTTCCGCAACAGAAAGGGTCTTATTGGGCTGAGTGGCGCTCACCGCAACTATGGGGGCAACCGGGGCAGCATGAGCTGTCGCTCCAGAGAAAGCTGCCGGCGCCATCAAGGCACCAACAACCAGCGGCGCTGCTAAGAACTTAACCTTCATTTGTGGGTTCCTTTCATCGGGAACAATTGCTCGCAACTGCAAGCAAGAAGCATCGTTGCACACCAGGGGGTCAACTTGGCGTCCTCAGTTCAAAATTGATTCAAACTAACAGTTCCATGTCGGGAAACAGCACCAGGAAGCTCGTGACATATCGTCTTTCATTGCGAGAAACATCTTACTTATGTACATTTCTAAGCTATATCGTCTACCCTTGTCAGACCCGGGACGATGGATGTCACATCCCCTTTCTAGTCAACCTAAGAGAGGAGGAAATGCCGCGATATATGTTCCACCCTGTCATCACGAAGGCCACCACAATCTATCCCAGAACAGCCGGCACTTCACTCACGATGCCCCGATGCTGGATTCCTATTGTCGCCCTTATTAGGGCAAGCGGTGCCAGTAGCAGAATATGTCACCTCAACAACTCGATCCACCCCTGCCCATTACATGGGTAACATATCCATGGAGGTTCGATGTATATTCGAGGATACAGTCGTCCATCACGCCCGCCTACATACCCATTACATCAGCATAGAAATATGCTCCAACAGCAACTCCGATGCCTCATTTGCCAGCCGGCCACATGCCTATATCCACGAGCAGTGGTTATCACCCAGATGTGGGTGCCGTAGAGAAGACCGCATTCTCGCGCGCGACATTTGCACCCGTCACCATGTCCCCACTCGCAAGCTTTCCACCGCCCAAATACGGGCCGATATGGCGGGAATCTACAGTTCGGCGCCTCACAAGTCCGACCACGACGACGACCCCGGACCTTGATGGGCTCCGCTAGGACAGGTTCATGGCCATCATGCAAGGACACCCAACCTAGCCAGAAGGAGACGAACTCACCGTGCCAACATCAGTCAGATCACGAAACTCATCAAGGCATCCATTCAGCAATGGCCCGCGATATCCGCATGACGCAAAACCAGAACAGCACGTTGAAACAGCAGGCATCGAACATCTCCACTGTCAAGAACCTCGCCACCAAAATGTGGAAGATCAGGACGCCCTATGACCCATCTGGTGCTACGCGCTCGAGAACCAGGCCGCCTTGAATCCAAGCTCTTCGACATCAAAAGGAAGGTAAAATGATGACTGACAAGGCTTTTTAGACTGGTGAGAGTGAACGCGCCCTCAAGACATTCTCCAGACCTTCGTCACCGTGCTCGACGCGACAACTGGCAGGATGGACATGACCGCCCTATCGGTCAGGCGAGCGTAAACAATGGCACGCCTACCAGACCTAAATCGACAACTGCAGGCTCGCCCACAAGCTTTCCAGCCCATTCCTCAACCATCGCACAGGCGAACTCGAGGCTCACGCACCCACAATCCGTGTCACCATGAAGGGCTTGTCCTTCCTGCACTGGCTTCACGGCAGCACAGACGATTTTGCCGACCTCATCGACTCCGACGAGGCGGCGGCAGCATGAGCGCCGTTAACCTGCGCGTATCAGGTGTTGGGGGGCTAGTCCTCATGCGAGCGTAGCCTCGAGCGCTTCACGCACAATCTCGGAGCGTCGCTTCCCAGTGCACGCAGCTTCATGGTCGAGCTTGGCGTTGAGTCCTTGGGGAAGCCGCACGGTCACCGACGGCGAACGCACGCCGGGGGAACTCAGCGATGGCCTACCCGCACCACGGGCCTCAGTGGCCGCCTCAACGAGTTCGTCGGCCCGATGTACGACCACCCTTCGTCTCCACACTTGGTGACAATCGGAGTGGGTTCACAAGTAGCAACGACGTGACGCACGTGAGCCTTGCCGACCCGGCGCCTGCGTGAACCTCAACTCCGCACCCCAAATATGACCTACACAATCAAGGTTATGCAAGACACAACTCAAGATGATGACGACTACCACGCCGATAAAGTGGCCTCATGAGCGCTATCAAAACGACCGAGGCCTCTCTATTCGACTGTCCATCCCATCTTTTGCCCGGCTTCGTGGACAAGAGATTTAACGTTGACTGCCAAATGGAGAGCCACCGGTAGACCACGGATATCGGCAGGTCTCGTTGACCCGAAGATAGCGGCCAAGGGTGACGTATTCGATACCGGTATCGCGCGACAGCTGGACCACGGATTTACCCTCAAAGCTGGCCTGCACACGTGATCACGGCGCCGAGGGTGCCTCCAGTCCATCCTGCCCGTGCGGTTCAGGTCGTTTAGGATGATCGCATGCCCAGACCGACGACGAAGAGCGAACTGCTGGCCGCAGCAAGTGCCTCCTTCAAGAAGCTCACGACGCTGTGGGACGGATTCACTCCCGAGCAAGCCCACGCGCCATTCCCGGCAGCGCTG
>ERZ501011.86-NODE-86-length-29098-cov-8.513446_pt1 | contig 29098 bp, 24 predicted proteins | sample MGYA00248833_ERZ501011 | MGnify/ENA primary metagenome ERZ501011 (study PRJEB25958, sample SAMN03398530) | human skin metagenome | study: EMG produced TPA metagenomics assembly of the Human Skin Microbiome Metagenome (human skin metagenome) data set. | reverse complement strand
GTGAAGCCGCCCGACACCAGCAGGGTCTTCAGGCCGGCCGCCTGCACCGCCGCCAGCATCGCGCCGAACCGCTTTCCGTAGGGCGGCGCGAGCATGCCGACGCCGTTCAGGCGCACGGTCTCGAACTGCGCGCGGCCCAGACGCAGCTCGATCGGATCGATCTCGACTGCATCGGGCCGCTCGCGATAGCGGCGGCCGTATACGAAGCGGCCGACAGCGACCCCGTTGCGATCGACCTCGTGCTCGAACCGCCCGGCGGTGACGGCCTGGGTGGCGCCGGGCAGGGTGATGTAGACGTAGGCCTGCGGCATGGCGCGGCTCAGAAGTCGTCGTCCAGCGCCTGGCCGACACGGGCGCGCTGGCGCTGGTCCAGACTGGCGAGGCGCAGGCCTTCTTCGTCGGCGAGCGGTTCGGCCAGCGACGCCAGGCGCTCGATCAGACCGTAGGACCACAGCAAGGCCGCATAGATGGCGACGCTGGTTGACGGCTTTCCCCTCTCGGCGTCGGCGATGGCTTCGCGGCCGACACCCAGCCGCTCGGCCGCCTCGATCATGGTGACGTTTCGGCGCAGACGCGCGGTGCGCAGGTCCGCTCCTAGCCGCTTCAGGGCGGCCTCGACTTCATAGGGCGGGGTGGTATGCAGGGGACTGCGACGCATGACGGCCTCCGAAGCCACTATGGGGCCTTGAGCCGACATTATCCAGCTTAATGCCGGCTTGAGCCGACACGGCCGCGCCCAAGGATCGCCCACGAAACGCCCGTGTAACCTCGGTGCGAGTCCTGATTTCCTTGACCTGTCCGTTCTTTGGATAATTCCAAATCATTGAATTCGTTGAAAATATTCGCGTTGACATCGTAGGGGTCACAGGTTCAATCCCTGTCGCGTCCACCATTCTTCTCAAGCGCTTAGCTCGAAGGGCGCTGGAAGTGCTGACCAGCCACCAGCCAGAGTCCGTTGCTCGAACCTATCGGTCGCGGCTGATGTAGTCAGTGCGCGAGGTTGCAAGCATGTTCACCGTGCTGGCTCTCAACAGCGCCTCCTTGTCCACGAGCAGCGCTGCTCCACTCACGCGCTCGGCTCTGGCCAGCCGTTGCTCCGGCGCGCCCTCTGACGGACGCGCGGAGTTCCCAGCCAGCCACAGCTCGACGTTGATTCTCTCGGCGCAACCGCAGGGAGCGAGGCGATGGGCAAGGCGTTCCGCCTCTTGCGGCAGCCAGGCCGTGTGCGGGCTCGGTCGATCCCGCCCGGCCCGGTCGTGTGGTCATCTTGTTCTATGTCACAGGGTGAATTGTATCGAAGCGCGCAGAGAGCGGGGCGCTCCGGGGAAGATCCACAGGCGGCTATAGGAGCTGGCGGCGTAGTGCTCGTCCAACAGGTTGTCCGCCTCGAGCCGCACGGCCACGCGATCCGTCAGGGTGTAATCGACCGCGGCCTTGACCTTCCAGTAGGCGGGAAGCTGAACGCCGCTTCCGTCCAGGCCCGCGACGCGATCTCCGGTGTAGGCCGCGCCGGCGGTGAGCGACCAGTCCCGGCCGGCAGGCGTCGTGAACCGGCCCATGGCGTACATCGAACCGGAGTGATCGGGCACGTTCAGCACGGCGTCGGTCGCAAAGGCGGTGTCGTCTGCCTTTGCCTCGGTGAAGGCGTAGTTGGCGACGACCCGCCACGTCTCGCTGACTCGCACCGAGGCGTCGAACTCGACGCCCCGACTGATCAGCTTGCCGACCGGCGCCAGGTAGTTCGCATCCACTGGATCGGTGGTCAGGATGTTGCTCTTCTCGATCTCGAACAGCGTCGCAGCGATGTCGACGCCCGGCCAAGCGCCCTTGATCCCGACCTCGTACCCGGAGCCTGTTTCGGGTGCGAAGCCGCCTCCGCTGCGGCCCGTGCCTGAATTGAGCACGAACGATTCGCCGTAGCTGGCGTGGACGCCTACGGTCTCCGTCAGACGGTAACGTGCGCTGAAGCGATAGTTGACGGGGTTGTCAGCGGCCTCTCCGACCGCCCCGGTCCGGGTGTTGCGGATCGTCTGGCTGAAGTCGTCGTAGCGGACGCCGGCGAGCAGGCTGAGGCGGCCCGTCGCCTCCCACAGATCCTGAGCGTATAGAGTGACGACCTTGCGCCCTTCCAGATTGTCGGTGAACGGCAGCGGATCCGGCGCCGGGGAGCCGTACACCGGATTATAGATGTCAATGCCGTAGGGCCGTTCGGCCGTTGGATTGATCCGCAGCCAGCGCTCGCCATACTCCAACGTATAGGCCTTCACACCGAAGCCGAGCCGGTGGAGGCTTGCACCCGCCTGCACCCGACCGTTCAACTCCAGACGCCCGGACAGATCCTCGACAGTGAAGTCGCGGCCCCGGCGCTGGCGCCACAGGGTGTCGCCGACCAGTCGCGAGTGATCGCTGGAGTAGCCTTTCAGCGTGCCGCCGCGCCAGGCGAGGCCGCCGTTGAGGCTCCAGTCGTCGGTGATGCGGTATTCGCCCGTGACCTGGTGTCGTTCGTTGATGAATCGGGTCACGCCGTCGTTCGGCTCTCCGAAGTAGCTGAAGCGCGGCAAGGCCAGGGCGTCGCCGTCCACGGCCGGAAGACCGCGGTCGAACAAGGTGTCGAAGGTCGTGAACTCGCCCACATAGGTCAGGCGCAGGTCATCGCTGGGACGCCAGGTCAGCGACGGCGCAAGGGCGATCCGTCTCAGCCCCACATGGTCGCGCCAGCCATCGCTGGTTTCCACGGCCGCGGCGACCCGCCCGGCCAAGACGTCGTTCAGCGCCCCTGTCAGATCAAGCTCGGCGCGGGCCAGTTCGAACGATCCCGCCGTCAGCGTCAGACCGGCTTCATTGGAAAAGCGCGGCGTCTTGGACACGATGTTGACGCGACCGGCGGGATCGATGTCGCCGAACAAGGCGCCGGCCGGTCCTTTCAGAATCTCGATCCGTTCAGCCGTGGCTGGGTCTCTCGGCGGCGCCATGCCCCGGTTCGCCAGGAAGCCGTCGACGTAGTACTCGGCCCCGCCGTCCGGCGTGCCCAGAAAGCCGCGAATGGCGAAGTTGTCCATGACTCCGCCGCGGTTGTTCTGCTGACTGACGCCGCTGACCAGCTCCAGCGCATCCACAAGGCGCGTGGCGCCCACCGCCTGCAGCAGATCTGCTTCGATCGAGCGGCTGGACGGCGACATCCGCTCCGTCACCGCTCCTGCTCCCAAGGTCCCATCCCTCCGCCCCGCGCGTCGGCCCAGCACCACGATCTCATCAAGGGCCTGCGCCTGGGGTCGCCCGCTCTGCGGCTGGACAGCCGCCGAAGGCGCGGCGGCGGTCAGCAGGCACAGGCCAGCGCAGCTCGACAGGAGGAACAAGGGGAGGCTCCGTTGAAATGTTATCCTGTATCGGCTAGTCGCTCGGTCGTGATGATGTCAACACCCGCCACGCTTGTCGTCGCCGACCCCTGTTCCGCACCAGGCGCCAAGGCGCTCGCCACACGCATCCAGTCCATAGATGCGCTGCGGGGTCTGGTCATCCTGCTGATGCTGGTCGATCACACGCGGGAGTTCTTCTTCATCCACGCCCAGGTCTCGGACCCCATGGACGTGGGCACGACCGCGCCGGCCTTGTTCTTCACGCGCTTGGCGGCGCACCTGTGCGCGCCGGTGTTCGTGGCGCTGACGGGGCTCGGCGCCTGGCTGTACGGATCGAAGAAGGGCGGCGCGGCCGCAGCTTCCGGCTTTCTGTTCAAGCGCGGCCTGTTCCTGGTCCTGCTGGAGCTGACGGCGGTCAACTTCGCCTGGACGTTCTCGCTGACGCCGCCGACCGTGTTCCTGCAGGTGATCTGGGTGATCGGCCTGTCGATGATTGCGCTGGCGGCGCTTGTGCATCTGCCCCGCGGCTGGCTGATCGCTGTGGGCGTGATCATCGTGCTGGGCCACAACCTTCTTGATCCGATCAACTTCGTCGAGGGTCAGCCTGGTCACACCCTATGGGCCATCCTGCACGATCGAGGCTTCATCGACCTGCCATGGGGCGGGCAGGCGCGCACCTCGTACCCGCTGCTGCCGTGGATCGGCGTGGCGGCGCTGGGTTACGCGGTCGGCCCCTGGTTCGCGGGCGAAGCCGCGTCGCGTCGGCGGCGGCTGCTGACCGCAGGCGCCATCATGCTCGGGATGTTTGTGGTTCTGCGCTGCGTCAACCTCTACGGCGATCCGACGCCCTGGTCCGTCCAGCCGGACGCGCTTCGCTCGGCGATGAGTTACCTGAACCTGACCAAGTATCCGCCCTCAGCAGATTTCCTTTTGCTGACCCTAGGCGTGGGCGTGCTGGTCCTTGCGGCGCTGGAGCGGACCTCCGTGCGTGTGGTGCGCCTGCTGGCGGTCTTCGGCGGCGCTCCCTTGTTCTTCTATCTGATCCACCTGTACGCTCTGCACCTGCTCCACCTCGCCGCGCTTTCGCTGCTTGGGGCCAATCGGGGCGACACATTCGGCGTGCCCGCAGTGGGATGGCTCTGGCTTGTTGCGGCGATCCTGGCCGTTCCCTGCTGGTTTGCATGCCGCTGGTTCGCAGGCGTCAAGCGCAACAGCCAACGGGCCTGGCTCAAGTACCTGTGAGCACCGCCGCAAGCTTTCGAGCACCGCAGCTGTTCAACAGCTAAGCGCCAGCGTCGTCCGCCGAGACATTATCTCTGAGTGACATGGTGCAAAGCGACATCCTCGAAGACGCTCCTTACGATGGGTGATCCTCGACTCCGTGACGCCTAAGGGATGCGCTCTCCTGCCTGATGGTGAAGGGCGGACGCATGGCGAGGCCTCATGGGCGTTCCTCTTTGACGCTCGCAATTCGGCTGGGCCCCGCGATCCAACCCTCGTTCAGGCGTCGGCCAACACGCCGTCGATCCCTGACGCGCCCACATTCTCCACACAACCAGAGTTAGCACGGGCTGAGACGCGCAGGGTGTCGTGTGCTGTCCGGCCGAGGCTCGGCGAAACGGCTGCGTGCAAACCGGTGTTTAACGATCTTCCATGCACAACCACAGGTGGTGCGGGGAGAAGGTCATGCGCGTCAGGATTTGGAAGAGAAGTCTGGCGGACGACGGCGGGGCGGCGGCGGTGGAGTTCGCGCTGATCGGACCCTTGTTCGTGCTGCTTCTGGCGGGGGTGGTGGTCTACGGCGGTTGGCTGTGGCTGGCGCAGTCCGTGCAGTCGGTGGCGTCCGAAGCCGCGCGGGCGGCGGTGGCGGGACTGGACCACGAGGAGCGTAGGCTTCTGGCGCAGAGCGAGGTGCAAGAAGGATTATCCCACGCCTCCCGGGTGCTGGACGCCGATCACCTCAGCACCCGCATCATCAGCGACGACCAGCGCGTGGAGGTGGTGCTGGTCTATGACGCCAGCGAGCACCCGATCCTGCAGCTGATGAACCTGGTGCCGGGACCCTCGCGGCGGATCGAGCGACGCGCGGTGGTGCGCGTGGGCGGCTACTGAGTGAGGCGGCGGAGCGGGCGCGGCGGGTCCTGGCTGGCGGACCAAGGCGGCGGGGTGGGGATGATGGGGGCGGCGGGGCTGGCCCTGCTGAGCCTTCTCGCAGCGATGGTGGTCGACCTGGCCTTTCTGGAGATGGAGGGACGCCGGTTGCAGTCCGCCGCCGATCTGGCGGCCCTGTCGGCGGCGCGGGACCTGGACCGCGCGGCGGCGGCGGCGGCGGCCACGGCGCGTGACAATCTTTCGGGGACCTTGCGCGAAGCCCACGCGGTGGAGACAACCACCGGCGCCTATGATCCCGATCCCCGAACCCCTCCGCGCCAGCGCTTTCGCGCCGGGGCGGGCTCGCCCAACGCCGCGCGGGTGCGGCTCTCGGGGCCGGCGTCCCTGCATTTCGGACGGGTGATCCTGGGGCGGGACAGCGTGATGCTGAGCCGTCAGGCCACGGCCGCGAGGCCGCATCGGGAAACCGCCGCCTTTTCCATCGGCTCGCGTCTGGCGCGGCTGGACGGCGGCCTCGCGAACCAGCTGCTGCACGCGCTTACCGGCGCCAAGGTGCAGCTGTCGGCGGCGGACTACCGCTCGCTGGCGGAGGCGCGGATCAGCCTGTCGGACGCCCTGGACGCGCTGGCGACCGAGGCGGATCTGCGGGCCGGCGACTACGCCCGGTTGGCCGACGCCCAGATCGAGGCGGGCCCGGTGCTGCGCCGGCTCGCGGCGATGACGCCGCCGGGGGCCGCCTCGACGCTGAACCGGCTGGCCACGGCGGCGGGCGGCATGCGGCTGAAGGCCGGCGATCTGATCGGTGTGGACGCCTCGGCGCCGCACGGTCTGAAAGGCGCGGCGAGCGCGCAGGTCTCGGCCCTGGACCTCGCCATGGCCATGCTGGAGATCGGCGGCGGCGAGCGGCAGGCGGCGCTGGATCTAGCGGTCCCGTCCGGGCTTGCGGACGTTCGCGTCATGCTGGCCATAGGCGAACGGCCGGTGAACAGCCCATGGCTCGCGGTCAGCGACAGGGGCGAGCCGACGATCCGCACGGCGCAGGTCCGGCTGTCCGTGGTGGCGACGACCAGCCAGGCCCTGGCGCTGCTCGGTCGGGTGGAACTGCCGCTGATCGTCGAGGCGGCGCCGTCCGAGGCGCGGCTGGCGGACATCCGTTGCACGCCCGATTCGCAGGTGCGGCTGGACGTGCGGCCGGGCGTGGCGCGGGTGATGGTGGGCCGGGCGGACGCAAGGGCCCTGCGCGACTTCTCCGCGCCCCTGTCGAGCCGATCGACCCAGCTGGCGTCGCTGGCCGGCATCGCCACGGTCAAGGGGCGCGCCGAGGTGACGGCGGCGGACGCCGGCTTTCAACCCACGACCTTCTCCGCCGCCGACATCGCCCAGCAGCGCGCACGTACGGTTCAGTCGCGCGCCTTCGCCAGCGGGGCCGTGACCAGCCTGCTTCAGCGGCTGGACCTGGAGGTGACGGCGCTAGGCCTGGGGGTAAATGGGCGCGATCAGCCAGGCGGTCGGGCTGCTGCTGACGCCGCTGGGGCCCGTGCTCGACGGCGTGCTGAACAGCGTGCTGGCGCTATTGGGCCTGCACCTCGGAGAAGCGGACGTGACGGTCCACGGCGTGTCCTGCCCGCGCGGCGGCGCGGCGCCGCCGGTGCTGGTCGGATGAAGGACCTGGGTCTCAGCCGCGGGCGGCGCGCAGGCCGTCGGCCGAGGCCTGCTGCAGCGCCGGACGCTTCTGGCCGCCGGCGGCGATGATGCGGTCGATGCGAGACTTTTCGGCGCGGAACGCGGCGAGATCGGCGCCCGACAGTTCGGAGCCTTCCTGCGTCTTCACGCCCGCCGGATTGATCCGTTGGCCGTTGCGCCACAGCTCATAGTGCAGGTGCGGGCCGGTGGAGGCGCCGGTGGAGCCCACATAGGCGACGACCTGGCCCTGGCTGACGCGCTGGCCGGCGCGGATGCCCGAGCCGTAGCGCGACAGGTGACCGTAGCCGCTTTCCAGACCATTGGCGTGGCGAATGCGCAGCCAGTTGCCGTAGCCGCCCCAGCGGCGGGCCTCGACCACCACGCCGTCGGCCGGCGCCACGATCGGCGTGCCGGTCCCGGCCGCGAAATCGATGCCCTGGTGCATCTTCTTGTAGCCGGAGATCGGATGAGTGCGGAAACCGAAGTTGGACGACACGCGGCGGAAGCTCTGCAGCGGCGTGCGCATCATGGCCGAGCGCAGGTTCTTGCCCTCGGCGTCGAAGAACTGGGCTTCCTTCGCGCCGGCCGGCTGGAAGCGGTAAAAGGTGCGGCCGCGCAGTTCGGCGTAGAGCAGGTCGCCGGCCGCGACCACGCGGCCGGCCTCGGTGATCTCGCGGTCGAACACCAGGGTGAATTCGTCGGAGGCGCGGATGTCGCGCTGCATGTCGAACTTGGTGGCGAACAGGCGGCTGGCGGCGCGCACGATGCTGGACGTGGCGCCCAGCTCCCGGGCGCTGGAGGACAGCGAACGCTCCACGTCGCCCTTCAGCACCACCGTCTCGTGAGCGACCTTTTCCTCAAGCGAGCGCAGGCGCAGGGCGCCGTCGAAGCTGCGCGACACCGTCAGCTGGCTGGCGGGGCCCGTGCGCATGGTCAGGCCGATCAGGCGGGCGTCGCCGCGGCCGTCGCGCGGCTTGGCGATGGCGGTCTCGAACTTCAGGCCGGCGCGCAGATCGGCGAGGTCAAAGGCGCCGGCCACGGTGGCGGCGACGGCGCTGGCTTCCTCGGAGGTGACGCCGGTGCGGCGCACGGCGTCCTCGAAGCTTTCGCCGCGACGGATCTGGACGGGGACGGCTTCCGGAGCGGTCAGGCCCTGCGGCGCACCGGCGGCGGCGAAGGCCTGGGCCTCCAGGCTGTCCATCTGGGCGGCCGTGACGACCGGAACTTCTTCGGCCTTGGCGGGTTCATAAGCCCGTCCCGCCAGCAAGGCCACGGTGACCGCGGCGGCTGTGGTGAGCAGATGCGGCGCGAGGCGCGTCGGCTGGCGGCGTGGGTCGAACTGAGCCATCGGTCCCCGTCGGTTTGCGACGCCGCGCGGCGCCCAATCGGTCACTATCAAGGACGCGCTCAACTCAGGCCCCGAGCGCGAGACGCGTCCTATATCGCGCCTGTCTCACTTTGGGAAGCAGATCGTTACAAAGGGTTAAGACGCCGGTCTTCACTCGAGACGAGCCCGGTCGGGAAGCGGTTCGGGGCGGAGCTCCGCCGGGCGCCCGAATGTCGCCGCGCTTGGCGGCAACGCTTTGCAAACCGTTACGTCCTAGCGACAGAGTCCCTGTCGTGAGCTCCAAGCCGTCACGACGACGCCGAAGACCTGTCGCCCCTGAGAAAGGCCGCGTGTTGACCGAGACGCCGGCGACCCAGCCCGCCCGACGCCCCCGCGCCCCGCGCGCGCTGACCGTGATCGCCACTGCGGCGGCGGTTCTGCTTGTGCTGCTGGCGCTGGCCTATCTGAACCGCCGGATCGCCGCGCGCGAGGTGCTGGTCGGATGGCTGGAACGTCAGGGCGTGCCCGCCGAAGTCGAGGTGGAAAGGATCGAGCTGGACGGCTTTGTCGGTCGCATCCGCATCGGCGATCCCCGCGACCCCGACGTGGTGGTCGAGCGGGTGGAGGTCGACTACGCCGTCGGCGCGCCCTGGTCGCGCGAAGGTCTTGGCGTCACGCCCAGCCGCATTCGCCTGTTGCGGCCAGTGGTGCGGGCGAGCTGGCGCGAAGGCGAGCTGTCGCTCGGATCGCTGGATCCCCTGGTGGAGCGCTTCACCGGCCGGCCGCCGCGCCCGGATTCGCGCGCCCCGCTGGTGATCGTCGAACAGGGACGGCTGAGGCTCGATACCGAGTACGGCCCGGTCGAGGCGCGCGGCGACGCCCGAATGGAGGACGGCAAGCTGATGCGGCTGGTCGCTCGCATGCCGGCGGCGGCGCTGAAAAGCGGATCGACGGAGGCCCGCGGCCTGTCCGGCGACATCGACCTGACCACGCGCGGGGACCGGATCGCCTTGAGGCTGAACGCTGCGGCGGCCGGGTTCGGCGCCGATGGGGCCGGGGGCGACGGCGCGCGCCTCAGCTTCTCCGGCGACCTGCCCTATCCCGACCTGAAGGGCCGCAAGGGCGACGGCCGCGCGGTGATTGAGGCGGCGCTGGAGGCGGATCGAATGTCGGTCGGCGGGACGCGCATGACCGAGGCGGCCGTGCGGACCCGCTTCGACGGCGCGACCAGCGGCTGGCTTGAGGCCTTTCGCCTGGCGGGCCGCACGACCACGACGCTGACTGCGGACGAGATCGGCGGGGCGGCGCTTCAGGCGCGGGGCGCCGACATCCGCATCGAAGGCGACGCCGAACTGCGCCGCCCGTCCGAAGGTGCGCTGCGCTGGAGCGTGCGGGGCCCGATGCGGTTGAGGTCGGCGCGTCTGTCCACGTCGGGCGTGTCGATGGACGGGTTCGACGCCCGGTCGGGCGCTCTGGCGGTCGGCGGGCGCGGCGCGGCGTTGGAGGCCACGGGGCGCCTCGAAGCCGAGACGGATCGCTTCGTCTTCGGCGACTTGCGGCTGTCGCAGGCGCGGTCCGGCTTCGACCTGGATCTGGTGCAGGACGGAGGGCTGAGGCTGACGGCGGCGGGCGGCCTGTCGGCCGGTGACGGCGCCTGGCCACTGTTCGGCGCGCCGGAGCCGAAGGACCTGCCGGACTTGCGCGAGATGAAGCGGGCGCTGGGGTCCTTCGCCCTGTCGGTTCCGCGCTGGGCGGTGCAGGTGGGCCGGGCCGGTGTTTCGGTCAGCCTGAACCAGAACGCGACCCTGCGGCCGGCCAACGGCGGCGTCCTGACGGTCCAGCCCGCGCGTACGCCCGTCTATCAGGCCCGGCCGGGGCGGCTGGGCGGCGGCGCCCTGACCCTTGCGGCGACGCGCGGCCGGGGACTGCCGCAGATGCGGGCGGACGTGCCGTCCTGGCGGCTGACGCCGAACGGCTTCAAGGCCGAGGTCGATGCGCGCGCCGCGCTGGACTTCGATCTCGCGCGGGGCCTGACCGTTGAGACGCGCGGACGGCTGGCCAACGCCGCAGGACGCCTGACCTATGCGCCGCAGGGCTGTTCGGCCTTCACCTTGGAGCGCCTGGAGCTGGGCGAGAACGACGTCACGGCCGTGGCCGGGAACCTGTGCCCTGACGCCCGGCCGCTGCTGGCGGCGCAGAACGGCCGCTGGCGCGTCGTCGGCGGATTTGCACAGGTCAGAGGCCAGGCGCCGTTCCTGGGCATGGGTTTCGAGGAGGCGACGGGCGGCGTGACGGTCGACGGCGCGCGCGCCGGACTGTCGGCCGATGCGGACGTGAGGTCGGCCCGGGTCGAGGACGCCGTGACGCCGCGCCGGTTCAACCCCCTGTCGGCGACGGGATCGGCCCGGCTCCGGTCGGAGCGATGGACCGGCGGCTTCGAACTGGCGTCCGGGCCTCATTCGATCGGTCGGCTGACCTTCCAGCATGACGGCGCGACGCGCACGGGTGGGCTGGAGATCAGCGCGCCGGAACTGACTTTCGCCGAGAACGGGCTGCAGCCGCAGACGCTGACGCCGCTGCTGGACGCCTTTGTGCAGTCCCCGGTGACCGGCTCGGTCCGCTTCGACGGCCGCTTCGGCTGGACCGACACGCCGGAAGAGGGAACCAGCAGCGGCCGGCTGGTGATCCCGAACCTCGACTTCACCAGTCCGGCCGGGCCGGTGAAGGGACTGACGGGCGAGATCGACTTCACCAGCCTCGCGCCCCTGATCACCGCGCCGAACCAGCGGCTGCGCGTCGCCAGCCTGGATGCGGGCGCGGACATCACCGATCTGGATCTGACCTTCGGGCTCGACGAGACGGCCGTGACGGTGGCCGGCGCGCGGGTCGCGGCCGGCGGCGGCGTGATCTCGGTGGAGCCGTTGTCGATCCCGCTCGACCCGACGCAGCCGTTCAGCGGGGTCATCGTGCTGGAGCGCGTGCAGTTGGGCGAGGTGGTCTCCGACGCCGGTCTGGACGACAAGGTGGAGCTGGATGCGGTGGTGTCGGGGCGCCTGCCGTTCGTGTCCGATCCCAACGCCGGCGTGCGCATCGCCGGCGGGACGCTGCAGGCGGTGCAGCCGGGCCGCCTGTCGATCCAGCGGGAGGTGCTGAGCGATGTCAGCGCCGGCGGGGCGGGCGAGGACGTGCCCCCGGGCACGGTCGAGGACCTGGCGTATCAGGCGATGGAGAACCTGGCCTTCGACATGCTGACGGCCGAGGTCAACAGCCTGGACGGAGGTCGGGCCTCCGTCGTCTTCCACATCAAGGGCCGCCATGATCCGCCCCAGCGCCAGGAGCTGCGGCTGACGCTGCGCGACCTGATCACGCGCGACTTCCTGAAGCGCCAGCTGCCGCTGCCGTCCGACACGGGCATCGACCTGACGCTGGACACGACGCTGAACCTGAACCAGCTGGTGTCGGACATCCTGGCGCTGAACCGCGCGCGCGCCGGACAGTCGGATGCGCCGACGCCATGATCATTCAGGCGGCGTTCACCCACAGCCGTGCTAGATCGCCTCAACCGAACCGAACCGGAGCCCCCGCCGCCATGACCCAGCGCCCGCTCGCTCTCGTCCTTCTGGGCGCCAGTCTCCTGACCGGTGGGGTCGTCGCCTGCGCCCCCACCATCAAGCTGGAGGTGGCGCCGATCCAGATCTATGCAAAACTCGACGCCGACGTGCGCGTTCGCCTGGATCGGGAGCTGCAGCAGCTGCTTCAAGAGAATCCGAACCTGTTTTGACGCCGTCTTTTCTGAAAGGGCAGGCTGAAATGACCTTCCGCAAGACCTTCGTGATCGCCGCCTCGATCCTCGCCTTGGGCGTGGCGGGCGCGGCCATCGCCCAGACCGGCGCCCAGAAGGCGCTGATCGACCAGGCCAAGAGCCAGGGCGTCGTCGGCGAGCAGGCCGATGGCTATGTGGGCTTCCGCACCGCCAGCAGCGATCCCGCCCTGCGTGCGGCGGTGGACGCCACCAACGCCGGCCGTCGCCAGGCCTACGCCCGCAGCGCGTCCGAAGCCGGGACCACCGCCGACGTGGCCGGCGCGCGCATGTTCGAGGGCCAGCTCCTGCCGCGCATCTCGTCGGGCCAGTGGTATCGCAACGCCCAGGGGCGGTGGGTCCAGCGTTAAGGCCGGCGGGCTGAGGCGGTGCCCGGCCCGGCGCGTCGCTTCCTGATCCGGCTGGCGTTGGCGGTGGCGATCAGCGCCGGCGCGACCTGGGCGCTCGGCGCCTTCTGGACGCTGATCGGCGGCGGCGCCATGTCGGTCCACGGCTGGATCGCTCTGGGGCTGGGCGTTCTCGGCACGCTGGGTCTAACCTGGGGCCTGATGACCCTGGCCTTTCGCTCCAGCCGCGAAGGCTGGGACGACGCCGTCGACAACACCTGCGATCCGGGGCGTCCCGAAGAGGAGGATCGTTAGGCGGCGCGTGCGGCGGCTCCCAGCGCGGGACGGAGCAGGCCTTCGCTCAGCGCGCGCACCACGGGCACGGCCACCGCGTCGCCGACCAATTTCAGACCGGCCGATTCCCGCGCCGGCAGGCGGTAGTCGTCGGGGAGGCCCATCAGACGCGCGCCCTCCCGCGCGTTCAGATAGCGGATGCGCACCTGTCCCTGTTCGACCGCCACCACATACTGGCGTGAGGAGCCGCCGGCGGGCGTACGCAGGCATCCCGCCAGACCGTCGAAGCGAAGCTCCAGCCTTTGCCGCTTCCCGTCCGCCTCGCGGCGGACCCGGCGATAGGCGGCGCCGACGCGGCGCTCGCCCGACGCCGACATCGCATCCAGCCTGCGTCGGTGGAGCGGCGAAAGCAGAGCCAGCAGAGCGTTGGCGCGCTCCCAGTCGAACCAGGCGCAGTCCGTCTCCGGCTCCAGCACCGAAGCCAGATCCGGATTGCGCAACGGCGGCGGGGTCAGCGACCACCAGCGCCAGCGCCGCCGCACTTGGTCGGGCAGAGCCTGCTGCGCCCCAACCAGCCGGGACGAGTGGAAGGGCGCGCGCGGCCCAGCCGAGACCGGACCCTCGAGGCTCTTCATGGCGACCACGAACAGCCGGGGCCGGGATTGCGGCAGCCACAGCGCCGCGTCCATCTCCAGCGCGCCGACGACATAGCCCAGATCGGTCATCGCCCGGCACACGGCGGCGAAGTCCGCCCCGCCGCCCGAGGTGAGCAGCCCGACCACATTTTCCAGCACGATCAGTCGAGGCGCACGACCTTGCGCGTCCAGCCCCTGCATCAGCCGCCAGAAGCCCCAAAAGGCGCCGGACCGACGCGCTTCCAGCCCGCCCCGGGCGCCCGCCAGACTCACGTCCTGGCACGGCGACGACGCCCAGCACAGATCGGGGCGGCCGGGCAGGTCGTCGGGCTCGAGTTCCCACACATCGCCTTGATGCAGCGGGACCTGCGGATGGTTGGCGGCAAACGCCGCCGTCTTGATCGGGTCGATGTCGTTGGCGAAACCGATGTCGAAATCGCCGGACAATCCGATCCCGGCCAGGCCGCCGCCGGCGAAGAACTCATAGGCGACCGGTCGAATCGACATGTATTCAGCTATAGCGCAGCATGCGACATCGCACAGCGCAGGAGGAGTTCGCCGTGTTTCGCCTTTCGATCGGCCTCGCCGCCGCCCTGACGCTGGCCGCCTGCTCGGACAATGAAGCGCCGCAGTCGGTCGAGGCTCCGGCGGCGGAGCCTGCGGTGCTCGGCGGGGTGAACCTGGATCAGCCGGTGCGGGCGGTGGGGACCGAGCCGTTCTGGGGCGTGTCGATCGATACGGAGGCCGTGGTCTACTCCGGCGTCGACCAGGCCGAGCGGCGAGGCGCGAACGACGGAGTGGTGGTGCAGGGCACCACCGCGACCTGGAGCGTCCGGCCGGCGCAAGGCCAGCCCTTCACCGTCACCCTGATGGCCACCGAATGTTCGGACGGCATGAGCGACCGGCTGTATCCGCTGACGGCCCTGGTCGAGATGGGCGAGACGCGGCTGAACGGCTGCGCGGCGCCCGCCGCCGCCCTTTTGCAGGAACAGGCGGCCGGCTGATCCGCCGCCGGGACGCTCCCATGTCGATGCCTGAACCCTCGTCGCGCCCGCGCTCGGCCTACCGCTTCTATGTGCTGGGCGTGCTGATCGTCGTCTATGCGCTGAACTTCATCGACCGGCAGATCATCGGCATCCTGGCCGCGCCGCTGAAGGCCGAGTTCGACCTGTCCGACACCCAGTTCGGCCTGTTGGGCGGCATCGCCTTCGCCAGCGTCTATTCGACCCTGGCCATTCCGCTGGCGTGGCTGGCGGATCGCACCAGCCGGGTGTGGATCATGACGGGGGCGCTGGCGGTGTGGTCGGGCTTCACCGCCCTGTGCGGAGCGGCGGGCGGCTTCGGCCAGCTGTTCCTGTGCCGCATGGGCGTAGGCGTAGGCGAGGCGGGCGGCGTGGCCCCGGCCTATGCGCTGATCGCCGACTACTTTCCGCCGGAGCAGCGGGCGAGGGCGCTGGCGGGCTTCGCCTTCGGCATACCGATCGGCATGGCCGGCGGAACCCTGGTCGGTGGATTGCTGGCGGCGACCTGGGGCTGGCGCACCGCCTTTGTGGTGGTGGGGCTGCTCGGCCTGGTGGTCGCGCCCCTGCTCCTGTTCACCGTGCGCGAGCCGCGCCGTGAACGCCAAACCGTCGCCGAGCCGCTGGTCACGTCTGAGGATGCGCCGGGTTCGGATAAGGTCGGGCGGCGTGCGGCGACCGTCGCGGTCTGGCTCGGAGCCCTGCTGCTGATCGGGGCAGGCGTCGCGGCGGCGATCGGCGCGGCGTGGACCGCCCCGGCCTTCGGCGGCGGGCTGTTGCTGGTCATCGGCCTGTCGCTTGCGGTGGCGAAGCAGGCGGCGTCGGTGGTGATCCCAAAGCCCAGCTTCTGGCTGCTGGCGCTGGGCGCGGCGTCGTCGTCGGTCTGCGGCTATGGCGTGGCGGGCTGGCTGCCGCTGTTCTTCATGCGCTCGTTCGACCTGACCCTGGCCCAGACCAGCTGGTACTATTCCGGCATCGCCCTGATCGGCGGTCTGGCCGGCATCTGGGGCGGCGGGGTCGTGGCCGATCGGCTCGCGCGAAAGAGCAAGGGCGCCTATCCGCTGACGCCCGCCATCGCCTTTCTGATCTCGGCGCCGTGTTTCGTGCTGGCGATGAACTCGCATTGGCTGATCGGTCAACTGCTGCCGGGCGGCGGAACTCAGGCTCAGGCGCTGGTGCTGGCGTTTCTGATCTTTCTGATTCCGACGGGGCTGAACCTGACGTGGCTGGGTCCGTTGACGGCGGCGGTGCAGTCGCTGGTTCCCGCGCCCATGCGCTCCACGGCGTCCGCCCTGTTTCTGCTGATCAACAACCTCTTGGGACTGGCCGTCGGCTTTTCCTACTTCGGCTGGATGAGCGACCTGCTGGCGCCGCGCTTCGGCGAGGAAAGCCTGCGCTGGGCCATCTACAGCGGCATGGGCTTCTATGTGCTGGCCTCGCTCCTGCTGATAGGCGCCTCGCGCACGCTGAAGCGCGACTGGGTCGACTAAGGCCGATCCGCCAGACGGTTGCGCCTGCAAAGAACGGGGGCCTATAAGCCCCGCAACCTTCTCCCAGCAGCGATTGCGGCGGTTCCTCCCCATGAACATCCACGAATATCAGGCCAAGCAGGTCCTCAAGGGCTTTGGCGCTCCGGTGGCGCAGGGCGTCGCCATCACCTCGGCGGACGAGGCGGAAGCCGCCGCCCGCCAGCTGCCGGGTCCGCTCTATGTGGTGAAGTCGCAGATTCACGCGGGCGGCCGCGGCAAGGGCAAGTTCACCGAACTCGGCGCCGACGCCAAGGGCGGCGTGCGCCTGGCCAAGTCGATCGAAGAGGTCGTCGCCCACGCCAAGGAGATGCTGGGCAACACCCTGGTCACCGCCCAGACGGGCGAGGCCGGCAAGCAGGTCAACCGCCTGTACATCGAGGACGGCGCCGACATCGACCGTGAGCTGTACTGCTCGCTGCTGGTCGATCGTTCGACCGGCCGCGTCTCCTATGTGGTGTCGACCGAGGGCGGCATGGACATCGAGGCCGTCGCCCACGACACGCCTGAAAAGATCATCACCGTCGCCATCGACCCGGAAGCGGGCGTGACCGAGGCCGACGTCAAGACCATCTCGGACGCCTACGGCCTGTCGGGCGCGGCGGCCGAGGACGCCAAGTCGCTGTTCCCGGCGCTGTACAAGGCCTTTGTCGAGAAGGACATGGCGCTGCTGGAGGTGAACCCGCTGATCGTCATGACGGACGGCCACCTGCGCGTGCTGGACGCCAAGGTCTCGTTTGACGGCAACGCCCTGTTCCGCCACGACGACATGAAGGAACTGCGCGACGAGACCGAAGAGGACGCCAAGGAGATCGAGGCCTCCAAGTGGGACCTGGCCTATGTCGCGCTGGACGGCAACATCGGCTGCATGGTGAACGGCGCCGGGCTCGCCATGGCGACGATGGACATCATCAAGCTGTACGGCAAGGAGCCGGCCAACTTCTGCGACGTCGGCGGCGGCGCCTCCAAGGAGAAGGTCGCGGCGGCCTTCAAGATCATCACCGCCGATCCCAAGGTGCAGGGCATCCTGGTCAACATCTTCGGCGGCATCATGAAGTGCGACGTGATCGCCGAGGGCGTGGTTGCCGCGGTGAAGGAGGTGGGCCTGAAGGTTCCGCTGGTGGTGCGCCTGGAAGGCACCAACGTCGAAAAGGGCAAGGCCATCCTGAACCAGTCGGGCCTGGCCATCACGGCCGCCGACGACCTGGACGACGCCGCCCAGAAGATCGTCGCGGCGGTCGGCTGATGCTGACGGCGCTGTTTTCAGCGCTTCTGGTTAGCCAATCTACGGGTCAGGGACCTGTGCAGACGTTCTATGAAGCCTGTCTGGCGACTGCCGGGCAGGCTTCACGTCTTGAAGCGCTCGCGGAGATCCGCGGCTGGACGCGTCATGCTGATGAGGCGCCGATGTTCGAGGACGCCGATGGCGTTCTTGTTTATTCGGCAGGCGCGGTGACAATTCGGCTTGAGGTGTTCGACGCAGTCAGTGAGTGGGTGGATGCGCCGCCTACTGGCGAGGCCCTGCGATCGCTGCTTCGTTCTGGGCGGGCTCCATCAAAGGGCGCGCAGGTGCTCCGCGAGGCCCCGGCCACAGCGATTTGCATGATCGACTTCGACGAAGCTGACGACGACGTCTTGAATCAGATTGAACAGTTGACAGTTGACGGCCGCCAGCTTTCCGAGATCGACCATGGCGTAGATTTCCGGACACGCAAATGGCGAGTGAACGGATCGCAAGTCTTGGATGTCCAGTATGTCCAAGCGGTACGGGGTCGCGATGAGCCGGGTACCAAGAGCGGGTTGTCTGCTAACTTTCGGCTTTGATCCCCTCGCTCACACGGATTGTGTGTTCCACATAACCCGTGTAGACGAGGGCTGTGACCCGCAACCTCACCCTCGCCATCGACGACGCCCTGCTCGACAAGGTGCGGGTGCTGGCCGCCATGAAGCGGACCAGTGTCAATGAAATGGTGCGCGGCTTCCTGACCCGGCTGGTCGAGGACGAGCAGTCAAAGGACGAGGCGCGGGAAGCCCTGCTGAAGCTGATTGACGAGTCCGAAGGCCGCATGGGCGACTGGCGGTTCAGCCGGGAAGAGACCTATAGCGGGGAGCCTCGGTTTGATCGCGAGTTCTGAGGTCTTCCTGGACACCAACGTCCTGCTCTACGCCGCTCTGGGCCGGGATCACGCCGGCCATCGCTGGGAGCGGGCGAGAGAGATCGTGCTGGCGGAGGATTACTGCACCTCTGGGCAGGTCTTGGCGGAGTTCTACAACAACGCGACTCGCAAAGGGGCGTCACCGCTGACGCCGGACCGGGCCCGAGAATGGGTCCGCGTCGTCGCCATGAAGCCGTGCCAGCCCATCACGCCGGAAGTGGTGGTGTCGGGCATTGATCACGCGCGACGCTATCAGCTGTCCTACTGGGACGGCGCCATCATCGCCGCCGCTGAGCGCCTTCGCGCCCGCGTCATCTATTCCGAAGACCTCAACCATGGGCAGACCTACGGGTCGGTCCGGGTCGAAAACCCCTTCCTCTCCGCCTAACCCGAGAAGCGAGACCTCATGTCCATTCTGGTCAACAAGAACACCAAGATCCTGGTCCAGGGTCTGACCGGCAAGACCGGCAGCTTCCACACCGAACAGGCGCTGGCCTATCATGGCACGCAGATGGTCGGCGGCGTGCACCCCAAGAAGGGCGGCGAGACCTGGACGGGCGCCAACGGCGAAAGCCTGCCGATCTTCGCTTCCGTCGCCGAGGGCAAGGAAGCCACCGGCGCCGACGCCTCGGTCATCTATGTGCCGCCGGCGGGCGCCGCCGACGCCATCATCGAGGCCATTGACGCCGAGATCCCCTTCATCACCTGCATCACCGAAGGCATTCCGGTGCTGGACATGGTGCGGGTCAAGGCGCGGCTGGACCGCTCGAACTCGCGCCTGCTCGGCCCCAACTGCCCCGGCATCATGACGCCGGACGAGTGCAAGATCGGCATCATGCCGGGCTCCATCTTCAAGAAGGGCAACGTCGGCATCGTCTCGCGCTCGGGCACCCTGACCTATGAGGCGGTGTTCCAGACAACCAACGAGGGCCTGGGCCAGAGCACGGCGGTCGGCATCGGCGGCGACCCGGTCAAAGGCACCGAGTTCATCGACGTGCTGGAGATGTTCCTCGCCGACGAAGAGACCCAGTCGATCATCATGATCGGCGAGATCGGCGGCTCGGCCGAAGAAGACGCCGCCCAGTTCCTGATCGACGAGGCCAAGAAGGGCCGCAAGAAGCCGATGGCCGGCTTCATCGCGGGCCGCACGGCGCCCAAGGGCCGCACCATGGGCCACGCCGGCGCGGTGGTCTCGGGCGGCAAGGGCGATGCGGAATCCAAGATCGCGGCGATGGAGGCGGCCGGCATCCGCGTCTCGCCGTCGCCCGCTCGCCTGGGCAAGACGCTGGTGGACGTGCTGAAGGGCTGATTTCGCCTCTCTCCCTGAGGATGAACGCCCCCGGTTCGCGCCGGGGGCGTTTTTCTTTGTCCATGCGACCAATTTCTCGCTTGGGCGCCCCCTTTCGGTCATGACCCGTCAGGAAAGCGGGCCTATATGACGGGCGCGCCCTTCACGCGGTTGTGTGCGCAAGGGCTTCAGAGACGGACACGAAGCAGTATGGCGGACGATGCGGGTCGGCTGAACCAGGTCTTTGCCGAGACCTCATTCCTTTACGGCGCAAACGCCGCCTATATCGAGGAACTGCACGAGAAATGGGCGGGTGATCCGGCCTCGGTCTCGGGCGAATGGCGCGCCTTCTTCGACCAGCTTCGCGACAACGCCGCCTCGGTGAAGGCCAATGCGGAAGCGGGCGCCTGGGGCCGTTCGACGGCGACCGAGCCCACTGAACAGACCGCCGTGTTCGACGGCCGCTGGCCGGCGCCCAAGCCTGACGCCAAGAGCGCCAAGCCGGCGAGCGCCCCGTCCGCTCCGGCGGCGTCGGGCGTCACGGCCGAGGACGTGCGCGCCGCCGCCCACGACTCCATCCGCGCCCTGATGCTGATCCGCAGCTACCGCGTGCGCGGTCACCTGCAGGCCAAGCTCGACCCGCTGGGCATCGAACAGCCGATCGAGAACCCCGAGTTGACGCCGGAATTCCACGGCTTCGGTCCGGGCGACCTCGACCGTCCGATCTTCCTGGACGGCGTGCTGGGGCTGCAGACCGGCACCATCCGCGAGGTGCTGGCGCTGCTGAAGCGCACCTATTGCGGCAACATCGGCGTGCAGTTCATGCACATCGCGGAGCCGGAGGAGAAGTCCTGGCTGCAGCAGCGTTTCGAGGGCGCCGACAAGTTCGAGCAGAACGGCTTCACCAAGGAAGGCAAGCTGGCCATCCTGAACAAGCTGATCGAGGCCGAGGGCTTCGAACGCTTCCTGCACAAGCGCTTTCCCGGCACCAAGCGGTTCGGGCTGGACGGCGGCGAGGCCATGGTTCCGGCGCTGGAGCAGGTGATCAAGCGCGGCGGCGCTCTGGGCGTCGACGAGGTCGTATTCGGCATGGCCCACCGCGGCCGCTTGAACGTGCTGGCCGCCGTGATGGGCAAGCCTTATCGCGCCATCTTCCACGAGTTCCAGGGCGGCTCGTCGGTGCCCAGCGACATCGAAGGTTCGGGCGACGTCAAGTATCACATGGGCGCCTCTTCGAACCGCGAGTTCGACGGCGCCAAGGTCCACCTGTCGCTGACGGCCAACCCGTCGCACCTCGAGATCGTCAATCCGGTGGTGCTGGGCAAGGCGCGCGCCAAGCAGGCGTTCGACCTGCGCGACGCCGCACGCGGCGAGGGCGATGCGCAGCAGGCGCTGGACCGCGCCAAGGTCGCTCCGATCCTGATCCACGGCGACGCCGCCTTCGCCGGCCAGGGCGTGGTCGCCGAGTGTTTCGCCCTGATGGGGCTGAAAGGCTATCGCACCGGCGGCACCCTGCACTTCGTCATCAACAACCAGATCGGCTTCACCACCAGCCCGCGCAACTCGCGCTCCTCGCCCTATCCGTCGGACGTGGCCCTGATGGTCCAGGCGCCGATCTTCCACGTCAACGGCGACGACCCGGAAGCGGTGGTGTTCGCCGCCAAGGTCGCCACCGAATACCGGCAGAAGTTCCACAAGGACGTGGTGGTGGACATGTTCTGCTACCGCCGCTTCGGCCACAACGAAGGCGACGATCCGACCTTCACCCAGCCGATCATGTACGCCAAGATCCGCGCCCAGCCCTCGACGCGCGAGATCTACTCCCAGCGGCTGGTGGCCGAGGGCGTGATCAGCCAGGCCGAGGTGGACGCCGAACTGTCGCGCTTCGAGACCTTCCTCGACGAGCAGTTCGAGGCCGGCAAGACCTTCAAGGCCGAGCGCGCCGACTGGCTGGACGGCCAGTGGCAGGGCTTCCAGGCACCCAAGGAGGAGCTGCGCGGCGACACGGCCGTGCCGATGGAGACGCTCAAGGACCTGGGTCACCGACTGACGACCATCCCCAACAGCGTCGACATGCACAAGACGCTGAAGCGGGTCATCGACGGCCGGCGCGAGGCGATCACCTCGGGCGAGGGGCTGGACTGGGCCACGGCCGAAAGTCTGGCCTTCGCCAGCCTGGTGGACGAGGGCTTCCCCATCCGTCTGTCCGGCCAGGACTCGGTGCGGGGGACCTTCTCGCAGCGGCACTCCGGCATCGTCGATCAGACCACGGAGGAGCGCTATTTTCCGCTGAACAACCTGCGCGAGGGCCAGGCCGACTTCGAGGTGATCGATTCGGCCCTGTCCGAAGAGGCGGTGCTGGGCTTCGAATACGGCTACTCGCTGGCCGATCCCAACACCCTGGTGCTGTGGGAGGCCCAGTTCGGCGACTTCGTGAACGGCGCCCAGGTGGTGATCGACCAGTTCATCTCATCGGGCGAGCGCAAGTGGCTGCGGATGAGCGGCCTGACCATGCTGTTGCCGCACGGCTATGAGGGGCAGGGGCCGGAGCACTCGTCGGCGCGGCTGGAGCGGTTCCTTCAGGCCTGCGCCGAAGACAACATGCAGGTCGCCAACTGCACGACGCCGGCGAACTATTTCCACATCCTGCGCCGGCAGATGCATCGGCCGTTCCGCAAGCCGCTGATCCTGATGACGCCCAAGAGCCTGCTTCGCCACAAGAAGGCGGTGTCCAGCCTGAAGGACCTGGCCGAAGGCTCGGCCTTCCACCGCGTGCTGCACGACGACGCCCAGACGCGTCCGGACGTCGCCGGGATCAAGATCAAGGCGGACAAGGACGTCCGCCGCGTGATCCTGTGCTCGGGCAAGGTCTATTACGACCTGCTCGACGCGCGCGAGAAGAAGGCCAAGGACGGCCAAAAGGTGGACGACGTCTACATCCTGCGGCTTGAGCAGTTCTATCCGTGGCCGATCCAGTCGCTGCGCAAGGAACTGGCGCGCTTCCCCAAGGCCGAGCTGGTCTGGTGCCAGGAAGAGCCCAAGAACATGGGCGGCTGGACCTTTGTCGATCCGTGGCTGGAGCTGACGCTGGACAAGCTGGACGTCGCCGCCAAGCGCGCGCGCTACGTCGGGCGCCCCGGCTCGGCCTCCACCGCCGCCGGCCTGATGAGCCGCCACCTGAAGGAACTGGAAGCCTTCACCACCGAAGCCTTCGCCTGATACCCTAAGACTGAACGACTAGAGCGCAGCTGGACCCGACATGGCCGACATCCTGACCCCGACCCTTGGTGAATCCGTCACCGAAGCCACTATCGCCAAGTGGACCAAGAAGGCGGGCGAGCCGGTGAAGAAGGACGAGATGCTGGTCGAGCTGGAGACCGACAAGGTCTCCCTCGAGGTCGTGGCCCCGGCCGACGGCGTGCTGGGCGAAATCAAGTTCGCCGAGGGCGACACGGTGACGCCGGGCGCGGTGCTGGGCGTGGTGTCCGAAGGCGGCGCGGGCGCCGCAGCGACGACGGCTTCCCAAGCGGCGAAGACGGCTCCGGCCGCCAAGGCCGAGGCTCCCAAGGCGGACGAGCCGGTGCGGGCGGACGCCCCCATGGCGTCCGGCGGGGCGGGCGAGAGCCTGACGGTGGCGGTGCCGACCATGGGCGAAAGCGTCGCCGAGGGCACCATCGGCAAGTGGACCAAGAAGAGCGGCGACACCGTCAAGAAGGACGAGCTGCTGGTCGAGATCGAGACCGACAAGGTCGCGGTCGAGGTGTCGTCTCCGGCTGACGGCGTGCTGACCATCTCGGTCGATGAGGGCGCCACCGTTACTCCGGGCCAGGCCATCGCCACCATCGGCGGCTTCAGCTCGAGCGCCGGCTACGGCGGCGCGCCCGCGCCTGCGACCCAGCCGACGGCTTCCGCCAACACCGGCTCGGCCCAGGTCGCGCCCGCGCAGAACGCCACCCTGTCCCCGGCGGTGCAGCGCGTGGTGGGCGAAAACAACCTCGATCCCAAGTCGATCCAGGCGTCTGGTCCAAAGGGCAACATCACCAAGGCCGACGCCCTGGCCGCCATCGGCCAGGCGGCTCAAGCCGTGTCTCAGGCGCCGGCCGCCGCTCCCGCCGCGCCCCGCCAGACCGGCCCCCGCGAAGAGCGGGTGAAGATGACGCGCCTGCGTCAGACCATCGCCCGCCGCCTGAAGGAGTCGCAGAACACGGCCGCCCAGCTGACCACCTTCAACGAGGTGGACATGACGGCGGTGATGGCGCTGCGCAGCCAGTACAAGGAAGCCTTCGAAAAGCGTCACGGCGCCAAGCTCGGCTTCATGAGCTTCTTCACCAAGGCGGTGGTCGCCGCGCTGAAGGAGATCCCGGCCATCAACGCCGAGATCGACGGCACGGACATCATCTACAAGAACCACTACGACATCGGCATCGCTGTCGGCACCGACAAGGGCCTGGTCGTGCCGGTGTTGCGCGACGCCGACGCGCTGTCGCTGGCGGGCATTGAGAAGGGCATCGCGGCCCTGGGCAAGGCGGCGCGCGACGGCGCCCTGACCATGGACCAGATGCAGGGCGGCACCTTCACCATCACCAACGGCGGCACCTACGGCTCGCTGATGTCGACGCCGATCCTGAACGCGCCGCAGTCGGGCATCCTGGGCATGCACAACATCGTCCAGCGTCCGATGGCGGTGAACGGCGAGGTCAAGATCCGGCCGATGATGTATCTGGCGCTCAGCTATGACCACCGCATCGTCGACGGCAAGGAGGCGGTGACCTTCCTGGTGCGGCTGAAGGAACATCTGGAGGATCCGCAGCGCGTTCTGCTGGACCTGTAAGGAAGTAGGGCGGCGGATCATTCCGCCGCCCTTTCTGTTTTTACGGAGGGCTCCACCTTGCTGACCCTGTTCACCTCGCCGGGCGCATGCAGCCGCGCCAGCCATATTGCGCTGGAGGAGTCCGGCCTCGCCTTCGAGGTGCGGCTGATCGATTTCGGCAAGGCCGAGCAGCGCACGCCCGAGTTCCTGGCGGTGAATCCGAAGGGTCGCGTGCCCGCGCTGGCGACAGATAGAGGCGTGCTGACCGAAACGCCGGCGATCCTGGCCTACGTCGCCTCGCTGTCTGCGCCCGGCGCCCTGGCGCCAACCGAGCCCTTCGCCTTCGCCAGTATGCAGGCGTTCAACGCCTATCTCGCGTCCACCGTCCATGTGGCGCACGCCCATCGCCGACGCGCCTCGCGCTGGGCCGACGACGAGGCGGCGCAGGCGGCCATGTCCGCCAAGGTCCCCGCGAACATGCGCGACGGATTTACCCGGATCGAAAGCGGCCTGGAAGGACCGTGGGTGATGGGCGACGCCTATTCCGTGGCCGATCCTTATCTGTTCACCATCGCCGGCTGGCTCGGGCACGACGATGTAGACCTCGCCGAGTTCCCGCGCGTGGCCGATCACTTCGCCCGAATGAGCGCGCGCCCAGCGGTGCAGCGCGCGCTCGAGGCTGAACAGACCGGCTGATCAGCCGAACTCGGCCTCCAGGTCGGCCAGGCGCGCGGCCTGGTCCTCGGCGATGAGGGCGTCCAGCACCGGGTCGATCTCGCCCTCCATCACCTGCGGCAGGCTGTGCAGCGTCAGGCCGATGCGGTGGTCCGTCACTCTCCCTTGCGGAAAGTTGTAGGTGCGGATGCGCTCGGACCGGTCGCCGGAGCCGACCTGCGACTTGCGGGCGTCCGAACGCGCCGCGTCCTTGGCCTGGCGCTGCATGTCGTACAGGCGCACGCGCAGGTTCTTCATCGCCTTGTCGCGGTTGACGTGCTGGGACTTCTCCGACGACGTCACCACGATGCCGGTGGGCAGGTGGGTGATGCGCACGGCCGAGTCCGTCTTGTTGACGTGCTGGCCGCCCGCGCCGGACGAGCGATAGGTGTCGATGCGGATGTCCTGGTCGCGGATTTCGATCTCCACGTCCTCGACTTCGGGCAGGACGGCGACGGTTGCGGCCGAGGTGTGGATGCGACCGCCGGCCTCGGTCGCCGGCACGCGCTGGACGCGGTGCACGCCGCTTTCGAACTTCAGTCGGCCGAACACGCCGTCGCCGGTGACCGTGGCGATCACCTCCTTGTAGCCCCCGGCCTCGCCCTCGGTGGCCGAGTCCACCTCGACGCGCCAGCCGCGCGCGGAGGCGTAGCGCGAGTACATGCGGAACAGGTCGCCGGCGAACAGGGCCGCCTCGTCGCCGCCGGTGCCGGCCCGCACCTCCAGCACCGCGGAGGCGTTCTCGTCGGCGTCCCGGGGCGCCAGCAGAAGCGCGACCTCGCGCTCCAGCTCGGGCAAACGGTCGCCTAAGGCGCGCAGCTCGTCGCCGGCCATGGCCGCCATCTCAGGATCCTCGGCCAGGGCGCGCAGGTCCTCGATCTCGCCGCGCGCGCGGGCCAGGCCCGCCACCGCGTCGGCCACCGGCTTCAGCTCGGCGTGCTCCTTGGACAGGCGCACGATCTCGGCCCCGTCAGTCGCCGCGCCCATGCGCGCCTCCACCTCGTGGAAACGGTCGAGCACCTGATCGAGACGGGCCTGGGGCAGACGCAAAGCCGGGGTTCTCCTTGAAGACGCGGAGGCTTAGCGGGGCGTCCGCCTCGTGTCGATGCGAAGGCGCGGTGACGCAAATGTCAGACAAGCCGCGCAACCAACAGCAAGGCTCAGGCCTTTGCCGCTGCGGCGTTGTTCACATGCGGCGCGGACAGGGGCGCGATGGACACCTTTCTGATGTTTCTGCTGGTCGGCGCGCTGGCGCAGGCGATCGACGGCGCGCTGGGCATGGCCTACGGCGTGATTTCATCCTCGGTGCTGCTGGCCTTCGGCGTGCCGCCGGCCACCGCTTCGGCAAGCGTGCACGGCGCGGAGGTCTTCACCACGGCGGCCTCGGCCGGAAGCCACGTGCTGCACAAGAACGTCGAATGGCGGCTGTTTCTGCCCCTGGCCGTCGCCGGGATCATCGGCGGCGTGCTGGGCGCCTATGTGCTCAGCGGGATCGACGGCGACATCATCAAGCCGTTCATCGTCGTCTATCTGGCGCTGATCGGCCTCTACATCCTGTGGCGCGGCTTTCGAAAGGCCAAGCCGCGCCGCCTGCCCGCCTGGACCACGGGGCCGCTCGGCCTGATCGGGGGCTTCTTCGACGCGATCGGCGGCGGCGGGTGGGGTCCCACCGTGTCCTCGGCCATGGTCGGGGCGGGAGAAGAGCCGCGCCGCGCCATCGGCACCGTCAACACGGCCGAGTTCTTTCTGACGGTCGCCATCTCGGCCACCTTCGTCTGGGCCTTGGTCACCGGTCACTGGGAGAACGCCGAGGCGCTGACCGACCACGCGGCGGCCGTGGGCGGCCTGGTCGCGGGCGGCCTGATCGCCGCTCCCTTCGCCGGCTATATCGTCAAAAAGGCCCCGCAGCGCGTCCTGACCTTCGCCGTCGGCGGCTTGCTGCTGGCCCTGTCGCTGTTCCAGGGGCTGCAGCTGGCGGGGGTGCTGGCCTAAGGGCCCTCAGGCCACCTGGCGGGCGAGGTCCTGGACGTCGGCCTGGCGGGCGGCGGTCAGTTCGGCGGCCTTTTCCTCGACCAGGGCGACGATATGGTCGACCATGCCGTCGTTGGAGAGCTTATGGGCGATCTTGCCGTTCATGTAGATCATGCCCGCGCCCTTGCCGCCGCCGGTGAAGCCGATGTCGGTGTAGAGCGCCTCGCCCGGACCGTTCACGACACAGCCGATGATCGACAGGCTCATCGGCGTGGCGACATGGGCCAACCGTTCCTCCAGCAGCGCCACCGTCTCGATGACGTTGAAGCCTTGGCGGGCGCAGGACGGGCAGGCGATGATGTTGACGCCCCGATGGCGCAGGCCCAGCGACTTCAGGATGTCGAATCCGACCTTGATCTCCTCGACCGGATCGGCGGCCAGCGACACGCGGATGGTGTCGCCGATGCCGGCCCACAGCATGGAGCCCATGCCGATGGCCGACTTGATGGTGCCGGTGCGAAGCGGCCCGGCCTCGGTCACGCCCAGGTGCAGCGGGCAGTCGATCGCCTCGGCCAGCTGCTGATAGGCGGCCACGGTCAGGAACGGATCGGACGCCTTCACCGAGATCTTGAACTCGTGAAAGTCGTGGTCCTGGAGGATACGGGCGTGGTTCAGCGCTGACTCGACCATGGCGTCAGGGCAGGGCTCGCCATATTTTTCGAGCAGCTCCCGCTCCAGCGAGCCGGCGTTGACGCCGATGCGCATGGAGCAGCCGTAGTCCTTGGCCGCCTGCACCACCTCGCGCACCCGCTCAGGGCTGCCGATGTTGCCGGGATTGATCCGCAGGCAGGCGGCGCCCGCCTGAGCCGCCTCGATGCCGCGCCGGTAATGGAAGTGGATGTCGGCCACCAGCGGGACCTTGGCCTCGCGCGCGATGGTGCGAAAGGCGGCGGTGGACTCCTCGTCGGGGCAGGAGACGCGCACGATGTCGGCGCCGGCCTCTTCCAGCTGCCGGATCTGGTCGATGGTGGCCGCCGCGTCCGTGGTCGGGGTGTTGGTCATGGACTGGACGCTGATCGGCGCGTCGCCGCCGACCTCGACGGAGCCCACGCGGATCTTGCGGCTCTTGCGGCGCTCGATGTGGCGCCAGGGACGGACGTGGGTGTGGTCGCTCATGCCGCCAGCATATAGGACATCCATGACGGCGGAACCACGGCCCGCGCGTCAGCCGATCGGCGCAGGCGGCGGAGCCGGCGTCGCCGTAGGCGCCGCGCGGGCCTGAGCGTTGGCTTGGGGGGCGGTCTGAGTGGTCGTCTGCGTCTGGACGTCGCGGGCCATCGCCGCGGCGCGGGTGTTCAGCGTCTGCAGGGGCGTCAGAGGCTGCTCCAGCGCGCCGGCGTGCTCGCCATTCAGATAGACGTCGAAGGCGGTGGGCTCGGAGGCGTCGACGACGGCCGAGGTGTTCAGCGGCGCGCGCCAGGACTCGCCCTTGGCCAGCTGGCGGGCGAACAGCACCTGTCCACTCGGCGTGCGCACCACCAGGCCGGTGGGCTTATTCGCCTGCAGCACCACCTGGGACGCGGTGGCCGGGGCGCCGTAGACCGCGCCGCGCGGATTAAAGGCGCGCTGCACCGGCTGGGCCTTCAGGGCGGCCGCGGCGGCGACGGCGGCCGGATCGGCCGGGTCGATCCCGGTCAGCTGCATCTCCAGCCCCGGCGTGACATAGAGCTCCGGCGTCGTCTGGTCGGGCGGCGCCTGACGCGGCGCGTTCAGGGCCACGGCCTTGAGCTGGGCGGCCGCGTCCTGCTCGGCCCAGGTCTTGGGCACGGCGGCGATGTCGGAGGGATGCGGCGCCTGGCGCAGGCTGGCGCGCTGGAAGATGTTCCAGCCGATCACGGCGACGGCCAGCACCGCCACCGCCGCGATCACGCGCGGCGACTGGCGACGCACGTCCTCGAAGGCGATGCCGATGGGCGCCTTCAGCGGCGTGGAGGTGTCCGGGCTGTCGCGCTTGAACCGCTCCACCGCCGCCGTCTGGTCGAGCCGCAGCGCGCCGGCGTA
>ERZ501011.85-NODE-85-length-29211-cov-11.255728_pt1 | contig 29211 bp, 26 predicted proteins | sample MGYA00248833_ERZ501011 | MGnify/ENA primary metagenome ERZ501011 (study PRJEB25958, sample SAMN03398530) | human skin metagenome | study: EMG produced TPA metagenomics assembly of the Human Skin Microbiome Metagenome (human skin metagenome) data set. | reverse complement strand
GCGTCAACTACGGCTGCATCCCGTCGAAGATGCTCTCCTACACAGCGCAGGTCGCCGACACCGTCGCCACCGCCGACCGCTTCGGCGTCGACGCCGACAACCCCAGGATGCGGTGGCCCGACGTGCGGGACCGCGTCTTCGGCCGCACCGACGAGGTCGCCGCCCGCGGGGAACAGGGCCGCCGCGAGAGCGATTTCATCACCGTCCACCACGGCACCGCGCGCTTCACCGCGCCGCACCGGCTCGAGATCGTCACCGAGGACGGCCCCGTCGAGATCGGGGCCGAGCGGATCGTGATCGGGCTCGGCGGCAGTGCGACCACCGATGGCGGCGCCGGCCTCGTGGCAGCCCTCGGCGGCGGCGACCGCGCCCGGGAGCGACTCCGGGGTGTGGATCTGGTGGTGGCGTCCGATGTGGAGAACCCGCTGCTCGGGCCGTCGGGAGCCGCCGCCGTCTTCGGTCCGCAGAAGGGCGCCGACCCGGAGACGGTCGAACTGCTCGAGACGCGCCTCGCCCACTGGGCACAGGTGTTGAGTGCGCTCGCCGACCGGGATGTCGCCGATGAGCCCGGCGCCGGCGCCGCGGGCGGGCTGGGTGCGGCGCTGCTCGCGCTCGGCGGTACCCGGGTGTCCGGTGCCACCGTCGTCGCGGAGGCGACCGGGCTGGCGGCCGAGGTGGCCGCGGCCGATGTCGTGGTCACCGGAGAGGGGAAGTTCGACGCCCAGACGCTCCGGGGCAAGGTGGTCGCCGCACTTCACGAGGCGGCCTCGACGATCGGCGCCCGGGGCGCGGGTGCGCCGACGATCGTCCTCGCGGGGCAGGTCGCACTGGGCCCCGACGAGATCCGAGCGGCCGGTGTCGCGGCCGCGTACGCGATCGTCGACATCGCCGGATCGGTCGAGGTCGCGATGAACGATGCGGAGAACCAGCTCGTCGCGCTCGCGACGTCGGTCGCATCCGACTTCCGGGCGGCGGACGGTCCGGGCTGACCTCGGCGTCGCGCCGTGCCGCCGAATCGGGTGCCGACCTCCCGGAAACGCCCGTCCGACTGGACGGGAATACCACGGGGAGGAGTACGGTTGTACGCACGGGCACACCGGTCGACCTCCCGGCGAGCGGGTGAACCCCGAACGACCGTGAGGGCACACCCCAACCACGGCATCGGGCCACGATGCACCGGGACCACACCACTTACAGGAGCATCCATGACCGTGCAGAACGAAACGGGCACAGCCACGAGCACCGGCGTCATCCTCAGCGACGCAGCCGCGTCGAAGGCCAAAGCGCTGCTCGACCAGGAGGGCCGCGACGACCTCGCGCTGCGTATCGCCGTACAGCCGGGTGGTTGCGCGGGCCTGCGATACCAGCTCTTCTTCGACGACCGCACTCTCGACGGCGACATCACCACCGATTTCGGTGGCGTCACCCTCGCCGTCGACCGCATGAGCGCCCCCTACGTGCAGGGTGCCACCATCGACTTCGTCGACACCATCGAGAAGCAGGGCTTCACCATCGACAACCCGAACGCCACCGGCAGTTGCGCCTGCGGCGATTCGTTCAACTGACGCCGTACACGTCAGCAATTTTCCGGTACCGGCCGCATCCCACTTGGGGTGCGGCCGGTGTCGTTTGCCGATGAGTGAGTAGCGTGGACACCTGTCTGCGTCATCACCTGTCCGGGTGAGGTGACCACCTGCTGGGTACATCCGTCGGGCAACCAATCGAAGGGTCGAGATCTCCAGTGGCAATCGTTGTGTGTGGGTCCATCGCAACCGACCATCTGATGAAGTTCCCGGGCAAGTTCTCCGAGCAGCTGCTCGGAGACCACCTCGAACACATCTCCCTCAGCTTCCTCGTGGAGGATCTCGTCGTTCGGCGCGGCGGTGTCGGCGGCAACATCTGCTACGCGATGGGTCAGCTCGGCGGTGCGCCCGTTCTGGTCGGCGCGGTCGGGTCCGACTTCCACGACTACCGCCAGTGGCTCGAATCCAACGGGGTCGACTGCCGGGGCGTGCGGGTCTCGGAGACCCACCACACCGCCCGGTTCATGTGCACCACCGACGAGACGATGGCCCAGCTCGCCACGTTCTACGCCGGCGCGATGAGCGAGAGCCGCGAGATCGTGCTGTCCGAGGTCATCGCCGAGGTCGGGGCGCCCGACCTCGTCCTCATCGGGGCCGACGATCCGGCCGGGATGATCCGCCACACCGAAGAGTGCCGGGCCGCCGGTATCCCGTTCGCGGCGGACCCGTCGCAGCAGCTGGCCCGCCTCGACGGGGAGCAGACCCGCACGCTCATCGACGGCGCCGCCTACCTGTTCACCAACGAGTACGAGTGGGGACTCCTGCGTCAGAAGGCCGGATTGTCCGAGGCGCAGGTCGCGGAGATGGTCGGCGTGCGCGTCACGACGCTCGGCAAGGACGGCGTCGAGATCATCGACCGCGACGGCACGCGCATCCACGTGCCCGTCGTGCCGGAGACGGAGAAGGTCGACCCCACCGGTGTCGGCGACGGGTTCCGCGCCGGGTTCCTGTCCGCGCTGGCGCGCGGACTCGACTTCGAGCGGGCCGCACAGGTCGGCTCGATGGTCGCGGTGCTCGTGCTGGAGACCGTCTCGACACAGGACTGGGCCTGGGACCCGGACTCGGCCCTGGCTCGGATCGAAGGCGCCTACGGCGCCGAGGCCGCCGCGGAGATCAAGGCGGCGTTCGCCGGCTGAGTCCGGTTCCCCGGGGTGGTGACGCGTCTGACGTTGCCACCCCCGCCCCGGCGTGAGACGTTGGAACGGAGTCCCGATCGAGGACTCCCGGACGAGGGGTGCTGTACCCGGTGCGCGACAAGACGGCCCGGAGGGAGCGTCATGTCGTGGATCGTTCTGATCGTGTCCGGTGTCCTGGAAGCCGTGTGGGCAACCGCGCTGGGCAAGTCGGAGGGTTTCAGCAAGCTGGGTCCGACGGCCGTGTTCGGGGTCGCGCTGGTCGCCAGCATGGTCGGACTGGCGTATGCGATGCGCGATCTGCCGGTCGGGACCGCCTATGCGGTGTGGGTCGGTATCGGCGCGGTGCTGACCGTCGTCTATGCGATGGCCACCGGTGAGGAACCGGTTTCGCTGCTCAAGGCGCTGTTCCTGGTGATGATCGTCGGCGGGGTCATCGGTCTCAAGCTCGCGCACTGATCCCGTCGCCACCGAAGCCGCCCCGGATTCGTGGGCGGCTTCGGTTGTCGGGGAATCAGACCCGCACGGGATAGGTGTGGTCGATGATCTCCGGAACGATCGTGCCCTCGACGAAGATGCCGTGCCAGACCATGAACATCAGGACCGTCCAGAGACGACGGCTGTTGTCCACCACGCCTTCTCGGTGCTCGTTGAGCATCGCGACAACCGCGTCCTTGGCGAAGATGTGATCGGTCTGCGAATGCATGATCGTGTCGTGCGCCCAGTCGAACATCTCGGTGCCGGCCAGCCAGTGGCGGATGGGGACCGGGAAGCCGAGCTTCTTGCGATGCAGAACGTGCGCCGGGACGATCTGCTCCAGCGCCTTGCGCAACGCGTATTTCGTTGTGCCGTGCGCGATCTTCTCGTCGTGGGGGAGACCTTCGGCGATCGCGAAGACCTCCGGGTCGAGGAACGGCACCCGCAGCTCGAGGGAGTTGGCCATGGTGATCTTGTCGGCCTTGACCAGGATGTCCCCGCGCAGCCAGGTGAAGAGGTCCAGATGTTGCATGCGGGCCACCGGGTCCCAGCCCTGGCTCATCGCGTAGATCGGTGCGGTGACGTCGGTGTGGGTCCATTCGGGACGGTAGTCGCGCAGCACCGCGCGGAGCCGCGCGTCGTCGAAGCTGCGGGCGTTGCCGTAGTAGCGCTCCTCGAGCGTGAGCGACCCGCGGTGCAGCAGGCTCTTGCCGCGGGTCCCCTCCGGAATCCGCTCGGACACCTTGCCCGCCGCACGACGCAGCGCACGGGGCAGCCGGTCGAACGCGGCGAGGGACAGCGGTTCCTTGTAGATCGTGTAGCCGCCGAACAACTCGTCGGCGCCCTCGCCGGACAGGACCACCTTGACGTGCTTGCGCGCCTCGGCGGCCACGAAGTACAGCGGGACGAGTGCGGGGTCGGCGACCGGATCGTCGAGGTACCAGACGATCGACGGGATCGACTCGATGAACTCCGACGGCCCGACGACCTTCACGACATGCCGAGCGCCGATCGCCTCCGCGGACTCGGCGGCGACGTCGACCTCCGAGTAGCCCTCGCGCTCGAAGCCGGTGGTGAAGGTGATGAGGTCGGGGTTGTGCCGGATCGCGAGCGCCGCGATGGCCGTCGAATCGATGCCGCCGGACAGGAACGACCCGACCGTGACGTCGGCGCGCATGTGCTTGGCGACCGAATCGGCGAGGACGTCGGCGATCTCGTCGTACCGCTTCTGCCGGGTGGCCTCGGTGACCGGGCGAACACCGAACTGCGGGGTGAAGTATCGCCGGATCGACAGGGGACTGCCCGGCGTGGCGGTCGCGTGGCAGCCCGACTCGAGCCGCCGGATCGACGCGTGGATCGTCTCGGGCTCCGGGACGTACTGCAGCACGGTGTAGTGCTCGATCGCGCGGGGATCGAGCTCGGTCGACAGCCCGACGCGTTCGATCAGCTCGAGCAGGCTCTTCTTCTCGCTGCCGAAGATCAGCCCGCCGGGGCCCGACGCCACGAACAGCGGCTTGATGCCGAACGGGTCGCGGGCGAGGAAGAGCGAGCGGTTCTCGGTGTCCCAGATCGCGAAGGCGAACATGCCGCGAAGCCGTTTGACCGCGTCGGGGCCCCAGTGGTGGAACGCTGCGACGATCGCCTCGCTGTCACCCTCGGTCCGGAACAGCACCCCCTCGTCCTTCGCCAGCTCGGCGCGGATCTCCAGGTAGTTGTAGATCTCGCCGTTGAACACCAGCGCGTAACGGTCGGGATTCTCGGGCGGGCCCCAGCGCAGCGGCTGATGCGAATGCTCGATGTCGATGATCGAGAGGCGATTGAACCCGAACACGATGTCGTCGTCGTGCCATGTACCGGGCTCGTCGGGTCCGCGATGCCGCATGCAGTGCGAGGCCACCGCCACCGGTTCGACGACATCGGCGGCCGTTCCGTCGGATGTCAGCAGGCCGAGCAGACCACACACGTCTCGTTCTCTCCGTTCAGTTGCCAGTCCACGCACGATTCCGACGCCGGGCCGGATCGCGTCCGAGTATGCCTGAAGCGGCGGGCGGAGTTCCTATGTGGCGCGGTGGGCCGTGCGAGCGAACGCGACTGTCGCGCGCGACCCGTGGGCGCCGGTGCGGGACCGAGGGAGGGGGACACGACGCCGATCGCGCCCCGATTCCGACAGCTTCCGCGGGTTGGTCTACGCTGCGTAGTACTAGGTGCAAGAATTGCTGTGTGTCCACGGCAAGACCTTGCCCCGTGCAGGTCATGTGGCATGCACTCACCTCGGCGCGAGGGCGCCGGTGAGCGAGCAGGAAGGCGTGAAATTGGCACACGGTGGACGGCCCCGAGCGAGGCGTGTCTCATCAGCGTCGCGGACGATGAAGCGACTCGGATTCGTCGCCGCTCTCGGCCTCGGCGCACTGCTGATGTCGGGTTGCAGCGCCAGTGAGGCGATGCGTTTCGGTTGGCCCGAGGGCGTCACGCCCGACGGCAAAGAGATGGTCGATCTGTGGACCTGGTCGGTCATCGCGGCGCTGGTCATGGGTGTCCTGGTCTGGGCGCTGATCTTCTGGACGATCACGTTCCACCGCGCGAACGACGCCAAGAAGGGCGTGTTCCCGCGCCAGACGGCATACAACGTGCCGCTGGAGCTCACCTACACGGCGATCCCGTTCGTCATCATCGCCGTGCTCTTCTACTTCACGGTCATCGTGCAGAACAACGTCGAGGGCAAGAACAACGACTCCAAGGTCGTCGTCGACGTCACCGCGTTCCAGTGGAACTGGAAGTTCGGCTACAACCAGGTCGAGTTCTCCGACGGCACCACCTACAACGGCTTCGAGCAGAACGGCAACCCGTTCGAGGTCCAGGCCCAGACCGGCAGCGGCGCCGAGACCGAGCACGCCGGCAGCGACGAGGGCGGCGAGCACGGTGAGCTGCCCGGTCCGGCCGGTGGCCGTGACGACGACGTCCGCGACTACCTGAAGTTCGACCGGATCGAGACGGTCGGCTCGTCGTCGGAGATCCCGGTCCTGGTGCTGCCGACCGGCAAGCGCATCGAGTTCAACATCGCCTCGGCCGACGTCATCCACTCGTTCTGGGTGCCGGAGTTCCTCTACAAGCGCGACGTCTTCCCGTTCCCCGAGCAGAACGCGACCGACCCGATCTTCCAGATCAAGTCGATCGACCGGACCGGCGCCTTCGTCGGCCGCTGTGCGGAGATGTGCGGTACGTACCACTCGATGATGAACTTCGAGGTCCGCGCCGTCTCGCCGGAGGACTTCGACAGCTACATCCGGTTCCGCGAGGCGAACCCCAGCGCCACCAATGCCGAAGCGCTCGCGTCGATCTGCCAGGCACCCGAAGCGGTGACCACGGTGCCGTTCGACACCCGCCGCGCGACCGACGGCTCCGTCGGTGCCACCGGTGATCCCGACAACCCGACCCTCGCCAACTGCACCAAGGAAGTGAGCTGACGATGAAGATCGAGGCACGCCTCTTCGAGATGCTGACCGCCTTCTTCTTTCTGACGGGCGTCGCATACACCCTCTTCACCGCGTTCACCAGCAAGGGCATCGAGTGGGTCGGCGTCGTCGGCCTGTTCTTCGCGGCCGGCCTGACGCTCATCGCGGGCACGTTCTTCCGGTTCGTCGCCCGGCGCGTCGAGATCCGTCCCGAGGACTACGAGGACGCCGAGGTCGAGGACGGCGCCGGCGAGCTGGGCTTCTTCAGCCCGCACTCCTGGTGGCCCATCCTGATCGCGCTCGGCGCCTCGACCTTCGCGGTCGGCTTCGCCACCGGTAACTTCTGGCTGGCGATCTTCGCGGCCGTGGTCATCATGGGCACGGCGGCGGGCCTGGTCTTCGAGTACCACGTCGGTCCCGAGAAGCACTGAGCGACAGACACTGACGCCGACGCGGCACGCGCCGCGCACGCACCACGAAAGCGCCCCACCGGAGATTCGGTGGGGGGCTTTCGTGTCTTCGCCGAGCGACCCTCGGTGAGCGGTCAGGGACGCTCCCGGCCGACCGGCCGGAAGACCTTCAGGACGCGGTAGTCCACGCGGAAGTCGGCCTGCGAGAACGACTCCTCGACCTCGCCGTCGTGTGACACCGCGACGGGGCCGTCGACCGCGGTGAAGCGGAACTCGGGGACCTGCATCTCGTGGTATAGGTGAGAGCGTTCGAGACGACCGAGCGCGAGTGAACCCAGGAGTCGCAGGGTCGCCCAGCGGTGGCTTGTCTCGAGGATCCGTACGTCGAGAAGGCCGTCGTCGAGCCGGATGCGTCGCGACGGCAGGAATCCGGTGGGCTGGTAGATCGAGTTGCCGACGAGGAACAGGGACGCATCGAGTACACGGCCCTCGACCTCGATTCGGACGTGCGGATCTTTGCGGAGGACGTGGAGTACGGCCGCCGCGGTCGCGAGCGGCCGGCTGATCCGCCGCTGGAGGCGTCGCCGGACCCGGACGAAGTCGGGGTGCGCGCCGATGCTCGCGGTGTTGAGGATCAGGCGGGAGTCGTTGAGCCACATCGCGTCGACACGGGACGCCGAACCCGAACGGATCGCGTCGATCGTGGTGTCCACCGTGCCGCAACCGATGTCGCGCGCGAAGTGGTTGAACGTGCCGGCCGGGAAGACCGCGACGGGGATGTCGGCGGCCAGCGCAGGAGCGGCGGCACATGCCACGGTACCGTCGCCGCCGGCCACCCCCAGGATCTCCGCTCGGGCCGCCACGTCGGCGAAAACGGTTGCCATGTCGTCGGTGTCGTCGAGCTCGATGATCTCGGCGGCCGGCAGCCCGGTGCGGATCGCATCCACCACACGGCGACCCCGTCCGTCCGCGGAGCCCTGGTTCACGACGACGACCAGTCCGGTCCCGTCGGGGTTGGGTCCCACGTCGACGACCGACGGGGCGGCCAGGGACAGCGACGGTTCGGTGATGGGCGGCACGACACGGGCACCGATGGTGGCGATGACGGCGCCGATGCCGAGCCCCGCGACCACGTCGCCGGGGTAGTGTGCCCCGGTCGCCACCCGGGACAGCCCGACGAGCCCGGCCAGTGCCGACAACAACAGACCCGCGGGCGGATTCTCGACGGCCACACCGACCGCGAAGGCGGCAGCACTGGCGGAGTGTCCGGACGGCAGCGAGTTCGACGTCGGGCGTCGACGACCCCGCCGGGACAACGGGATCAGTCCGTGGGAGGGCCGCGAGCGGTTGCGGATCCGCTTCGCCCCCTGGTTGGTGACCAGACTCGTCACGGCGAGCGAGACCAGTCCGCGTGCGGCGCCGCGCTGCAACGAGGGACGGCCGGACACGGCGAGTCCGGCGGCGATCGCCATCCACAGCTTCGAGTGGTCGGCGGCCCGGGTGAGTATCGGCATCGTCACGTCGAGGAGCGGGCTCGGGGACCGGGCGATCGAATCGTAGATCTCGGCATCGAGAGTGCCCATCCCGCGGGTGATCTGGGACAGACCGGAACTTCGGGGAGGTGACCGGTGCATGGGGTACACCGTGCCACATCGGACCCGCGCCGGCAGCCACCCCGGGGGAGGGGAGTGGTGTCGGTCGGCGACGTGAGCCACTATGCACAACGAACCGCGGGCCGTCGCGCACCAGATGGTGCTCGACGGCCCGCGGTGGGTCGTGCGACCTCGTGTGACTACTCGCCGAAGGGGTTGCCGCCCTTGGCCTGCAGCTCGCGAAGGGCCTTCCGCTCGCCGGCCTCGATCTCGTGCTCGAGTTCGACGTTGCGCAGCTGCTCCTCCGGCGGATCCGCCGTGAGGATCGAACCGGTACCCGGGGCACCGGCGGAGCCGAGCTTGTTCATCCGCTTGGGCAGTGCCGCACCCTCGTAGGGGAGCGGGATCGGGTGACCATGGCTGTCGACCGGGCCGAGCGGCTGGTGGACCTCGATGTACTCACCCTGCGGCAGCCGCTTGATGATGCCGGTCTCGATGCCGTGTGCCAGGACCTCGCGGTCACTGCGCTGCAACGAGAGCGCCCAGCGGTAGGCGATGAAGTAGACCAGCGGCGGCAGGACGATCAGACCGATGCGCCCGATCCAGGTGGTCGCGTTCAGCGAGATGTGGAACTTGAACGCGATGATGTCGTTCATACATGCGATCGTGAGCAGGATGTAGAACGAGACCGCCATCGAGCCGATCGCCGTGCGCACCGGGGTGTCGCGGGGACGCTGCAGCAGGTTGTGGTGTGCATCGTCGCCGGTGAGCTTCTTCTCGATCCACGGGTAGGCGAACATCAGGCCGAAGATGATGGTCATGATCAGCACGACCCAGTTCGACATCGGCACCGTGTAGTTGCCCAGGTAGAGCTCCCACGCCGGGAACAGACGTATCAGACCGTCGGTCCACATCATGTAGATGTCTGGCTGAGATCCGGCCGACACCTGTGCCGGGTTGTACGGACCGATGTTCCAGACCGGGTTGATCTGGAAGACGCCCGACATGATCGCCAGGACGCCGGTGACGAAGGCGAACATCGCGCCGGCCTTGGCGGCGAAGACCGGCATGATGCGGACGCCGACGACGTTCTTCTCGGTGCGGCCGGGGCCGGGGAACTGCGTGTGCTTCTGGTACCAGACCAGCGCGAGGTGTGCGCCGATCAGAGCCAGGATGATGCCCGGGAAGAGCAGGATGTGCAGCACGTAGAGGCGCGGGATGATGATGACGCCGGGGAAGTCGCCGCCGAACAGTGCCCAGTGGATCCAGGTGCCGACGACCGGGATACCGAGGACGATGCCACTCATGGCGGCGCGGACGCCGGTGCCCGACAGGAGGTCGTCGGGGAGCGAGTAACCGAAGAAGCCCTCGAACATCGCCAGGATCAGCAGGAGACAACCGATGATCCAGTTGGCCTCACGCGGACGTCGGAACGCACCGGTGAAGAAGATGCGCATCATGTGGATGATGATCGACGCGGCGAACAGCAGTGCCGCCCAGTGGTGGATCTGACGGACGAAGAGACCGCCGCGCACCTCGAACGAGATGTTCAGCGTCGTCTCGTACGCCTTGGTCATCATCACGCCGTTCAGCGGCTGGTAGGCGCCGTCGTACACCACGCGCGTCATCGACGGATCGAAGAACAGCGACAGGTAGACGCCCGACACCAGCAGGATGATGAAGCTGTACAGCGCGATCTCACCCAGCATGAAGGACCAGTGGGTGGGGAAGACCTTGTTGATCTGGCGACGCATGCCCGCGGCGAGGTGATACCGCGAGTCCACTTCTTCGGCTTGAGTGCCGAGGCGTTCGGCGATGCTCATGACTTACGCTCCCAGAATGCCGGACCGACGGGCTCGATGAAGTCGCCTGCGGCAACGAGGTAGCCCTCGTTGTTCACCGTGATCGGCAGCTGTGCCAGCGCACGGGCGGCCGGTCCGAAGATGGGCTTGGCGTACTCGAGCGCGTCGAACTGCGACTGATGGCAGGGACACAGGATGCGGTTGCTCCGCTGCTCGTAGAGCGATGCGGGGCAGCCGAGGTGGCTGCAGACCTTGGTGTAGGCGAAGTAGTCACCGTAGTTGAAGCTCTCCTGACCCTTGCGCTTGACCGCACGGGCCGCATCCTCGGGACGCAGACGGATGAGCATGACGGGGTTGCGGACCTGGTGCAGGCCCTCCTCCAGCAGATGGCGGGAGTGCTCGGACTCGCCGAACCCGTCCGAACGACGCCACGGGAACACGGTTTCCATACCGCCGGCGTCGAGATCTTCCGGCCGGACCAGGGCGACCTGGAACGGGTTGCCGGTGTCACGCCGCAGGTAGATGGTCTCGTTGGGTGCTTCCGGCGGGTTGTAGATCGGCGACCACCCCGAATGCCACAGCGGCGAGTCGGGGCCCTCGGCCCACGGGTTCTTGATGAAGCCACCGAGGAAGGCCACGAGTCCGGTGACCGCGAAGGCGCCGAGACCGAAACCGGCGGAGCCGATGATCATCTTGCGACGACCCAGGGTGGACGTGGCGCCGGTGTCCTGGAGCAGACCGACGATCGTCTTCTTGTCGACCTCGGCCGATCCGCCGTCGTGACGATCCTGAACCGAGATCTCGGCCGGGATGAACTTCTTGGTGATGAGGATCAGCGCGACGCCGATGGCGAACACCGACAGGCCGAACGTCACGCCGAGGAGCGGCGTGTTGAACGTGTACCACCAGTAGTTCGGATCGTCCGGGAGGGCGAATTCCCAGTGGTTGAACAGGAAGATCCCGAGGCACGCGAGGGCGGACACGCCGGCCACGGTGAACCAGATGGCCACCTGACGCTCGGCCCGCTTCTCGACCTTGGTGCCCGGCACCGAGTAACGCTCGGACCGGTGGATGATCTCGACGCCGTCGAGATTGGTGCCGAGTTTGACGAGCTCATCGGTGCTCATCTGTTCGAGTTCGTCCCGCGACGGGACGTCTTTGTCGTTCGCGCTCATGCTCGAGATCCCATCCACATGGCGCCGGCGACGATGGCGATGACGCCGACGAACCACATGACCATGCCTTCACTGACCGGGCCGAAACCACCGAGGCCCAGACCACCACTGGGCTTGGCCTCGCTCACGTACTTGACGTAGGCGATCACGTCCCGCTTCTCTTCCGGATCGAGCTGACGGTTCGAGAACTTGGGCATGTTCTGCGGACCGGTCAGCATCGCGGTGTAGATCTGCGCCTCGTTCACCCCGTCGAGGTTCGGCGCGAACTTGCCCGAGGACAGTGCGCCACCGCGACCGGTGAAGTTGTGGCACGACGCGCAGTTCAATCGGAACAGCTCACTGCCGCGTCCGATGCTGTCGCCGCGCAGTGACTCCATCGCGACGGTGCCGTCGGCATTGCGCGGCACCTGCGGTCCGCCACCCTCGGCCTGGATGTAGGCGCCGAGCTGGTCGATCTGCTCGGTGGTGAACTTGGCCGGCTTGCGCTGGGCCTGCGCCTCACCACGCGCCGCCGGCATACGTCCGGTCGACACCTGGAAGTACACGGCGGCGTCGCCGACACCGAGAAGTGCGGGACCGCGCTCGGGCACGCCCTGGAGGTTCGCGCCGTGGCAGGTGATGCACGAGGTCTCGTAGAGCTTGCGACCGTCGTCGATCATCGCGGCGTTGCTCTCGTCGGCGACCGCGACCTGCGGCTCGGGGGTCAGCACCGAGGCGAGCACACCCGCCATGACGAGGCCGGCCAGCAGCACGATGGTGCCGCCTGCGCGCCGACGGAGCTTGCGTCGGGCCTTGGCGCGGCGGCCGGCGTCGCGTGCAGAGGAGCGTCGGGCCGAGGCATCGGGTCCGACCTCGGTGCCGCTATCCGACGGACGCGGTGGAGATGAACTCATCTGTGACTCTCTACTAAGCGGGACGGACTGTTGTTAGATCGAGCTGCGCTCGGTCGTGGTGGAACGGGCCGGCGTCATCGGATGAAGTAGATCGTGACGAACAGCCCGATCCACACGATGTCGACGAAATGCCAGTAGTAGGAGACGACGATGGCCGCGGTTGCCTGCGCCGGCGTGAACTTCGACAGCTTGGTCCGGATGAGCAGATACACGAACGCGATCAGACCGCCGATCACGTGGAGGCCGTGGAACCCGGTCGTCATGTAGAAGACCGAGCCGTACGCATCCGACGCGAGGGTCGTGCCGTGGCCGACCAGCACGGTGTACTCGTACGCCTGCCCGATCACGAAGATCGTTCCCATGATGAGGGTGATGACGTACCAGCGGCGGAGGCCGAAGACGTCACCGCGCTCGGCGGCGAAGACACCCATCTGGCACGTCACCGACGACAGGATGAGAATCGTCGTCACCGGGATGGCGAGGGCGAGATTCAGCTCGGTCGGTGGCGGCGGCCAGCCGACGGCGGAGTTGGCACGGGCGACGAAATACATCGCGAAGAGGCCAGCGAAGAACATGAGCTCACTGGACAGCCACACGATCGTGCCGACGCTGACCATGTTGGGCCGGTTCAGCGAGTGCACGCGCGAGGTGATGGCTGTTCCTGAGGTACCTACAGCGCTTGTCACAAGTGAAGTATGACGGTTCGTAGTAAGCCGTGGCCACCCGGGTCGGAAATTGCCCCCGACTATTTCTCTCGTCGCAGGTCCGGGCCCGAATCGGGTGACCCTCGGCGTGTCCGGGAAGGGTGTGGCGGACGCCCGGCTCGCTACCGTGTGTTCATGTCCAGTTCGGCGCCGCCCGGCCCCCGTGATCTCAACGGCCGAGTCGTCGAGCAGGGTCGCCTGGCGCGGCTCCGCTCACGGCTGCGCCCGCGTGCCGGCGCCGGTCCGCTGACGCTGCATGAGCGGGTGGAGGTGGTGGCCCGTTCCGACGACGATGCCATCGCGAGTTCGGTGGCGCTCGACGCGTCGTCGTGGCGAGCCGCGGACGAGGTGATCCTCCGGCATGTCGTCGAGGTGCCCTCCGACCGGCGGGCCGACGCGGCCGCGGTGGCCGCGCTCGACGGTTACGAGTCCGTCGACGACGAACGCTGGGGGCCGAGGCCGGCGCCGCGCGACGATCGGCTCGTGGTCCTGGTCCTGGCGCGGGTCCAGTTGCTCGACGCGATGCATCTGTCGCAGGAACGGTCCCGGATGGCGAGCCTCGGTTCGCGGCACGGCGGATTCGCACGCGAGTGGGCCGTCCTCCAGCGTCCGCCGCTCTGAACACGAATATGCTGACTCCCCGTGAGCACCGCACAGTCTGACTTCAGCTGGCCGCAGATCCTCGGCAAGATCATCGATCGCCTCGACCTCAGCGCCGACGAGGCGGCGTGGGCGATGAACGAGATCATGACCGACAGTGCGACCGGAGCCCAGATCGCCGCGTTCGGCGTCGGCGTGAAGATGAAGGGTGCCGCACCGGCGGAGCTCCTCGGGTTGTCCCGCGCGATGCTCGACCACGCGACGCTCGTGGACGTCACTCGCCCGGCCGTCGACGTCGTGGGGACCGGCGGCGACCGGTCGCACACGGTGAACATCTCCACGATGACGTCGATCGTGATCGCTGCGTCGGGCGTCGCGGTGGTCAAGCACGGCAACCGTGCGGCGTCGTCGAAGAGCGGCGGTGCCGATGTGCTGGAGGCGCTCGGCGTCGACATCTCCCTCGACGCCGCCGCGGTCGCGCAGTGCGTGTCGGAACTAGGGATCGGCTTCTGCTTCGCGCCGGTGTTCCATCCGGCGTTCCGCTTCACCGGTCCGCCGCGCAAGGAGATCGGCATCCCGACGGTCTTCAACGTGCTGGGGCCGCTGACCAATCCGGCGACACCCAGCCGGGGGCTGATCGGCTGCGCCTTCGCCGACCTCGCGCCGGTTCTGGCGCGGGCCTTCGCCGAGCGCGGCGGCTCCGCGCTGGTGGTCCGCGGCGACGACGGTCTCGACGAACTGACGACCACCACCACGTCGACGGTCTGGCAGGTTGTCGCCGGGCAGGTGAACGAACTCACCGTCGACCCGACGGATCTGGGGATCGCGCGCGTGGAACTCTCCGCCCTGCAGGGGGGAGACGCGACGGTCAACGCCGCGATCGCCCGCGAGTTGCTGGCCGGGACCACGGGCCCGGTCCGGGACGCGGTGCTGCTGAACTCGGCCGGCGCCATCGTCGCGTTCGAGCAGGAGGCCCCGATGAGCTCGGCGGAACTGACCGATGCCCTCGGCGCCGCGAAGGAGCGGGCGGCCGATGCGATCGACAACGGTGCCGCCGCCGACCTGCTGCAGCGGTGGGCCGAGCTCAGCGGCCGGCTCGCCGCGCCCGCCTGACGGTCACGCTGCCCCGAAATCCTTGTGGGGCGCAGTGTTCGGCGGGTCAGTTCTCGCCGATGGAGAAACCACCCTCGACGTCGGAGCTGGAGTAACTGCGGAACGCGATGTGTGTCGCGCTCTTGAGAACCCCGGGTAGCCGGTTGATCTGGCCGGTGACGACCGTCGCGATCTGTTCGTGGTCACGGACCCGGATCTTCGCGATCAGATCGACGTCGCCCGCACAGGAGTACACCTCTTCGACCCCGGGGATGTCGGCGACGGCCTGGGCGGTCTCCGGGATCCGGTGGATGTCGGCCTGGATGAGGACGATGGCGGTGATCATGTCGCCAGCCTAGTGGTGCGTGGCCCTCAGCTCGCCTGCCGTGTGCGAGAGTCGGCGACGGGTCTGGCCGCACGTGCGTCGTGCGCCGACTGCGACCAGCCGAGCCGGCGTTCGGCGGAGCCGGCGGGCAGGGCGACCGGCTCACTCGTCGACACGATGCGCGCGCCCGGTTCGGTCATCCAGCGGTACACGAGGCCGACCTCCTCGGCCGGCGCGCCCCGCAGCGGACCGGGGCCCGGTAACACGGTCTCCGCGGCCGCGACGAGCGCGTCGACGACGGGCATGGGCGAGACTCCGCGTCGAGCGCGCCCGGCGGCGGCGAGCCGTCCGTACCGGATGACCGCGAACTGCCAGCCGCGTTCACCGTCGGGCCGGGCGACCACGATCTCGGCGATCGCGCACAGCGCGGCCAGTCGCTGGCAGCGGGCGAGGGCGTCGATCGTGAGCGCGAGACGGTCCCGATGCCGCGCCGCGGTCTCGAACATGTGGGCCTGGGCAAGGTCGGTGAGGCGCGCGGTGAGGCCGTCGAGGAGCTCGTCGGCCTCACCTCGCATGAGCCGGCGGGCCGCGGTGACCCGGGGAGAGTAGTCCGGCACCGTCTGCGGCTGCGCCGTGGCCGCCCGGCAGGACCCCGGCCGCCGCCTCCCATCGGCCTCGGGACACCAGTGGTAGCCCGTCGCGCCGAGCCGTGTCGTGCACGTGCGCAGACCGGCGGCCGCCGAGATCACGTCGGCGACGGTCGCCGCGTTGTTGCGGTTGCCCACCGGGCCGATCGACTCGTCGGTGGGTGTTCGGCTGACCTTGAGCCGGGGGAAGCGTTCCTCGGTCAGGGTCACCCACCAACCCTTGTGCGGCTGGGTCGATCGTCGGTTGTACGCCGGTGCGTGCGCGCCGAGGAGCCGGAGTTCGCGGACGGCGGCCTCCAGGGCGTGGGAACACTCCACGACGTCGACCCGTTGGGCGAGGAGCACCATCTCCGCGATGCGGCGGCGCGGGTCGTTGCCACTGAAGTACGACCGGACCCGGCGGCGGAGGTCCACCGCGGTGCCCACGTAGAGGACCTCGTTCGACGGGCCGCGGAACAGGTACACCCCGGGACGGGCCGGGACATGGTCGGCGAGTGCGCGTTTGGCGCGCAGGCGCGGGTCGGTCTTCGGGAGATACGACGTCAGGTCGCCGACTGTCGCGATGCCCTGATTGCCGACGCGCTCGAGGAGCCGGTGGAAGACCTCCACCGTGGCGCGCGCATCGTCGAGCGCCCGGTGGGTGGGCCGCACGGAGACGTCGAACAGGTCGGCGAGCGCGCTGAGCTTGACCGTCGGCGCCTCGTCACGGCTGAGGATGCGCCGGGCCATGGTCACCGTGCACAGGCTGAGGCTGAACGTCCACGGCAGGTGGAGCCGGATCGCGTTCTGCCGGAGGAAACCCATGTCGAAACGAGCGTTGTGGGCCACCAGGATCGAGCCGCGGGCGAACTCGAAGAACGACGGCAGCACCGACTCGATCCGGGGGGCGTCGGTCAGCATCGCGGTGGTGATGCCGGTGAGGGTCACGATCTGCGGGGGGATCGGCCGGCCGGGGTCGACCAGCGTGGCGAACTCGCCGACCACCTCGCCGCCGCGGATCTTGACCGCGCCGATCTCGGTGATCCGGTCGCGGACCGGGTCGGACCCGGTGGTCTCGAGGTCGACGACGACGAGGGTCGTCTCGAAGAGCGACCGGTCGCTGAACTCGTTCGACGTCTCACCCGTGGCCCCCTGGTCGGCGGCCTCCAGGTCGGCGAAGGTGAGCTGCCCCGCGGGCGAGCCGTCCACGCTGGTCTGCGTCACCCGGCGAACACTAGTTCGATCCACCGACATCGCGACCGCGACGCTCCGACATCGTGTCGTGTGACCCGTGTGACTGCTGTGTCGATCGCTGTTCGACGGACTTGTCGGTGGGCGCCCCTAGTCTCCACCTGGACGTGAGAAATGCGGTCTTCTCACGGTCACACCGACCCGTAACGGGGCCGACGCGGCCCGCCCTCGCCAGATGAGATGGAGATCACATTATGTACGTCGATTGTGCGCGCTGCCCGGCTCGTCCCGTCGCTTGCGACGGGTGCATGATGACAGTGCTGTTTGGTGGTCCGAGCTGGGACGATATGCCGCACGAAGGTGGAGTTTCGGTAACGGCGGCCACCTCGGACGCGGATGCCGAACTGGACCTCGCCATCGACGTTCTGCAGGCTGCTGCAATGGTGACCAGCGCCGCTGCACGATCTGCAAGATCCGCCAAAACCGCAGTTCAGGTGCCGGATCGACGCGCCTCTGTGACCGTCCTCAGGGCAGGCTGAGAAGCGGCCGAGGTTTGGCTGTCTGTCGCCTGGTGGACAGAGCGCATCCGATTTCGTAACCTTTCTGAGACCTTTGCGGAGCGTCCCGCTTCAACAGAAGTGGTCCGCAGTAGTCACCGCTCAATCGCCCTCGCGGGCGAACCGGGGAACCACAACCTTCGGACGGGCTCGTCGGAGCGCATCACCACTGATGCGACTCGGTCGAAACCGATCCGAATCGGGGTGAATCGCGTTGCCACGCATGAGTGTCCAGTGGATACCTCATGCGCGAAAAACGTGTAGGGCCACTCTTCCGGCCCGAACCCGACAGCTAACTCGGTCGGCGGTAGAGGAAGATCTGAAGGAGAACTCGCTTCGTGGCCAAACATCGTTTGGAACAGCCCAATCGTGGCAGCACGGTCGCCAAGAAGGCGGTGATCGCTGGATCGATCACACTCGGTTCGCTCGCCGCAGCCGCCGGCCCTGCTCTCGCCGCCCCGGTCCACACCCCGCTGGGCACTTTCGAGATCCCGGCCCTGCCCGGCGCGAAGGCCCCGGAGGCCAAGCCCGCGCCTGAGGCCACGCCGGTGAAGAAGTCGCCCGCCGCCACGGTCGAGATCCCCAACCTGGGGCAGTTCACCGTGCCGGGTATCGCGCCGGAGCAGATCCCGCAGCAGTTCCGCCCGCAGGGTGGCGGCGCGCCCCTGGGCCAGCCGCAGCTGACCGCCGGTCAGAAGGCGGTGAAGGCCGCCGAGAGCAAGATCGGTGCGCCGTACTCCTACGGCTCCGCCGGCCCCAACGCATTCGACTGCTCGGGCCTCGTCTACTGGTCCTACAAGCAGGCCGGCAAGAACATCCCGCGCGACAGCTACGGCCAGCTCGGCGGCGGACGCGCGGTGTCGTACTCCGAGGCCAAGCCCGGCGACGTCATGATCTTCAACGGTGGCGGCCACGCCGGCATCTACGTCGGCAACGGTCAGTTCGTCCACTCGTCCAACTACGGCACGCCGGTCAAGCGCGACGCCGTCAAGGAGTGGACCCTGACGGGCATCCGTCGGTACTGACGACAACTGAACACGAACAGACTGAGCACGAAGGTCTCTGGACGGGCGGATCGCGTGGATTGCGATCCGCCCGAACCAGTCCCGGGGGCCGGTCGGCCGCCTAGGGTGGTCGACGGGACGCGGGGTACGGGTGCAGGGGCCCGGGATGCTCAGGGATCGACGAGCACACACGAGGGAGTGAGTAGACCGTGCTGATCGGGGAGGGGCGTGGTCGCGCGACGCGGCCGAGGATGCGTTCGGGTCCGCTGATGGTGGCGCTCTGTGTCCTGTCGGCGTTCGCCGTTCTGGCACCGACCGTCGCCGGCGGGGTCGGGGACGCCCGTGCGGTGCCCGCGCGCTCGGCCGATCAGCTGCTCGACCGCTACAAGCAACTGGGCATCGACGCGGAGAAGACCACCGAGGCGATGCACAACGCCAAGATCGAGTACGACAAGCAGCGCGGCATCGTGGCGGCGGCCAAAAAAGCCGCGGCCGAGGCGCAGCAGACGCTGGACACCAGCCGCGCCCAGCTCGCCGTGCACCAGAACCGAGTCGACGCGATCGTCCGCGCCAGCTATCAGGGCGCGCGGGTCAGCGGGCTGTACGCCGTGATGGTCAGCGACTCCCCGCAGGCGCTCCTGGACCAGATGTCGGGTCTCGACATGATCTCGCGTCAGGCGTCGGTGGACCTGACCGCGATCAAGAAGGTACGGGCCAGGACCGCCATCGCGAAGAAGGATGCCGAGCGCACGGCGGTGGCCGCCTCCGAGGCGGTCTCCCGCGCCGAACGGGTCCGTGGTGACCTCCAGACGAAGCAAGCCGACCTGCAGCTCCAGGCGATCCAGATCCGGTCGATCTACAAGTCGATGACCGGCAAGCAGTTGGCGGCTCTGCGCGGTCCGACCTTCGACTTCGATCCGCGACTGGTGCCCAAGGGCACCGCCGCCGGACTGATCGCCACCCACGCCGCGCTCACCCGGATCGGTGACCCCTACGTGTGGGGCGCCACCGGACCGAATTCGTTCGACTGCTCGGGACTCATGGTGTGGGCGTTCCGGCAGGCCGGCAAGACCATCCCGCGATCGAGTCAGGCGCAGATGGCCGGCGGTCAGCCGGTCGAGAAGAACGATCTCAAGCCCGGTGACCTGGTCATCTACTATCCCGATGCCCATCACGTCGGTATGTACGTCGGTGACGGCTATGTCATCCACGCCTCGACCTTCGGCGTGCCGGTCAAGGTCGAGCCGCTCGACGAGGCCGGACCGTACAACTCTGCCCGCCGGTTCTAGTTCCACCGGTGACCTCACCGCGCGGGCGCGCCGGCCTCGTCTCGGCCGTGGTCGTTCTGGTTTTCGCAGTCGCCACCGCGTGCGGCACGGTCGATGTGCCCGGCGGGCCCGGTTCGTCCGCCGCGCCCGTGTCGTCGAGCACCGCGGTCAACGTCTACGAGCGTGATCGAGCGGCGGGCGTGACGCGGTTGCTCGACGCGCTCACCGAAGCGGTGCGTTCCGGGGATGTGCGGGCGATCGGCACCCTCGTCGACACCGCTGCCACCCCGGCGTTCAAGGACAGATTCGTCACGGCCGCCGCGGGTTTCGCGCCCAGCCGGTTCACGCCGCGGAACGGTCGCAGCGGCACCCTGCGGCTCGCACGGTTCGGTTATCAGCTTGCGCCCACCGAAGAGGCGGAGGTGCTCGTACCCGGTGAGTTGCAGGAGCTCCTCGATGCCGGGGGGAGTTCGGACTCGTGGGTCGCTCCGGTGGAGTTGCGCTATGCGCTCGGCGGCGAGGGGGTCCCGGGAGTCGACGAGGCCGAGGTGGTCGTCGGCACCCAGTTCGTGGTCGCCCGCTACGGCGAGGCCTGGCGCCTCGTCGGAGACGCCACGGCCCTGGGAGGAGAACCCGCACCCACTCAGATGTGGGAGCTGCCCGGACTCCAGGTGGCCGACACCGCCACCGCAGGCGGCACGTCGGTGGTCGCCTCGTATCCCCGAACGTCTTCGACGGTGGCGACGCTGCAGCGGGAGCTGCCCGGGGCGGTGGATGCCGTCAGTGACTTCTGGGGCGACGACTGGGATCGCCGCGCCGTCGTGGTCGCCACGGCGACCGACGACGAGTTCGCCGCACTCGTACCCGAGGGCCGAGCGGCGACCGGGACCGCGGCGGCCGCGACCGTGTTCAGCAGCCTCGACCTGGTCCAGCGCACCGCGACCGGACAGCGCATCATCCTGACCCCGGCGGCCCGGGAACTCGCCGCACCGACGCTCGCGGTGGTTCTCCGGCACGAGTTGACCCATGTCGCGGCCCGCGTTCACACCGCGCTCGACGCGCCGCTCTGGATCACCGAGGGCGTGGCCGAATACGTCGGGCGCAAAGGGACTCACACGAGGATCGCGGATGCCGCACCCGACCTGATCGCGTCCGTGCGTGCCGGTCGAGTTCCGACCGGGCCACCCGCCGACACCGACTTCGCGATGGACGGTCAGACTTCACAGGTGGCTTATCAGAGTGCGTGGTCGCTGGCCGCCTACGTCGCCGATCGATTCGACGAGGCGCGGCTGAAGAAGATGTACATGGGGGTCGCGGCGTCGGCCCTGCCCGCGGCGCAGGACACGGCGATCGCCTCGAGTCTCGGGCTGACGCGTGCCGAACTGGTCGCGGGGTGGCAGCGGTGGCTCGAAGTGCAGGCCCGTTGATGTCTCGAACGTTGTTGCTCACCAACGACTTTCCGCCCCGTCCGGGCGGGATCCAGTCCTACCTGCAGAATCTGGTGGACCTGCTGCCGCCGGAGGACGTGGTCGTCTACGCGCCGCGCTGGCGTGGTGACTCGCACGAGAAGTTCGACGCGGCCGCCCCGTATCGGGTGTACCGGCACCCGACGACGCTCATGCTCCCCACCCCGTTCGTGGCGCGGCGTGCCGCGGAGATCGTGCGCCGCGAACAGATCTCGACGGTGTGGTTCGGCGCGGCCGCGCCGCTGGCCGTGCTGGCGCCGGCGATGCGTCGCGCGGGCGCCCAGCGGATCATCGCCAGCACGCACGGTCACGAGGTCGGGTGGTCGATGCTGCCGGGCGCGCGGCAGGTGCTCGGGCACATCGGCCGCCACACCGATGTGATCACCTTCGTCAGCCGATACACCCGCGGCCGGTTCGCGTCGGCCTTCGGCGCCCGCGCGGGCCTGGAACACCTGCCCCCCGGCGTCGACACCGAGCGGTTCGCCCCGGATCCGGTGCTGCGACAGCGATTTCGCGAACATCTCGACCTAGGGGAGCGTCCGACGATCCTCTGCCTGTCGCGGCTGGTGCCCCGTAAGGGCCAGGATGTGTTGATCCGCGCCCTGCCGCTGATCCGACGCACCATCCCCGACGCGACGCTGGTCATCGTCGGCGGTGGTCCCTACGGGAAGACCCTGCGCGACCTCGCGGCCGACACGGGCGTGGCCGACCATGTGATCTTCACCGGCTCGGTGCCCGCCGACGACCTCGCGGCGTACCACAACATCGCGGACGTCTTCGCGATGCCGTCCCGGACGAGGGGACGCGGGCTGGACGTCGAAGGCCTGGGGATCGTCTACCTGGAGGCATCGGCGTCGGGCGTGCCCGTGGTCGCCGGGTTGTCCGGTGGGGCGCCGGAGACCATCGAGGAAGGGGTCACCGGCACGGCCGTCGACGGGACCGATGTCGACGCGGTCGCCCTGGCGATCCTGGCGATCCTCGGTGATCGCGCGGCCGCGGCCGAGATGGGCCGGGCCGGACGGCGTTACGTCGTCGAGAACTGGCAGTGGAGCCAGATGGCGGCCCGCCTGCGCCAGTTGCTCTGAGGAGCAACCGGCGCCGGCGGGGAGCTCACCGCTGGTAGATCGCCTCGATGTCGCCGGCGAACTTCTCCACGACGACGTTGCGCTTGACCTTGAGGGTCGGCGTCATCTCGCCGGTCTCCTCGGTGAAGTCGGTCGGCAGGATGCGGAACTTCTTGATGGCCTCTGAATGCGACACCGTCTTGTTGGCGAGGTCGACGGCCGACTGGACCTCGGCGCGCAGGTCGGTGTCGTCGGCGAGGTCGGCGACCGTCGCGGACGCGGGCTTGCCGGTGCGCTCCTTCCACGCCGGGAACGCCTCGGGATCGATCGTGATCAGGGCGGCCACAAACGGTTTCGCGTCGCCGACGACGGTGGCCTGCGAGATCAGGGCGTTGGCGCGGATGACGTCCTCGAGTCCGGCGGGGGAGACGTTCTTGCCGCCGGCGGTCACGATCAGTTCCTTCTTGCGGCCGGTGATGGTGATGAAGCCGTCGGCGTCGACGGTGCCGAGGTCGCCGGTATGGAACCAGCCGTCGACGACCGCGGACGCGGTCGCGTCGGGGTTCTGCCAGTACTCGGTGAACACGACCCCGCCGCGCAACAGCACCTCACCATCGTCACCGATTCGAACTGAATTGCCCGACAACGGTTTTCCGACACTGCCGATCTTCGACGCCGACGGCGTGTTCACGCTGAACGCGGCCGTGGTCTCGGTCAGGCCGTAGCCCTCGTACACCGGCACGCCGACGCCGGAGAAGAAATGGCCCAGCCGGGCGCCGAGCGGCGCGCCACCGGAGATCGCCATCTGGCACTCGCCACCGAGGGCGGCCCGGAGCTTCTTGTAGACGAGCGCGTCGAAGACGCCGTGCTTGACTTTCAGCGCGAGACCGACCTGCCCCTTCTCCGTCGCCTGCGAGTAGGCGATCGCGGTCTCGGACGCGGCGTCGAAGATCTTTCCCTTGCCGCCGTCGTGGGCCTTCTGCCGGGCGGTGTTGTACACCTTCTCGAACACGCGCGGCACGGACAGGATGAGCGACGGTTTGAAGACGGCGAACTCGTCCACCAGGTTCGGGATGTCGCTGGTGTGTCCCACCTCGATGCCTGCCTCGATGGCGACGAGCGTGATGGCCCGGGCGAGCACGTGGGCGAGGGGAAGGAACATCAGCAGACGCTTCTCGTCGCGGGCGATGACCTGATCGAGGAGGTCGCCGGCGAGGACCGCCCGCACCTCCGACAGCATGTTGGCGTGGGTGAGTTCGCAGCCCTTGGGCCGTCCGGTGGTCCCCGAGGTGTAGATCAGCGTCGCCGGGTCGGCGGCCCTGACGGTGGCCCGGCGGGCCGCGACCTCGTCGTCGTGGACGTCGGCACCGGCGGCGACGAGCTCGCCGACGGCACCCGGCCCGTCGGTGCGGTCGATCTGGAAGACGGTCACCGGCGTGGTCAGGGAGTCGATGGACTCGAACTCGGCGCGATGTCCGTCGTCCTCCAGGACGATCGCGACCGCACCGGAATCCTGCATGATCCATTCGATCTGGCCGGCGGAGGACGAATCGTAGATGGGCACGGTGATCGCGCCCGCGGACCAGATCGCGAAGTCGAAGAGATTCCACTCGAGGCGGGTGCGCGACAGCAGCGCCACCCGGTCCCCGGGGTTGACGCCGGAGGCGATCAGGCCCTTGGTGATGGCGGAGATGCGGGAGGCGGCCTCGGCGGCGGTGACCGGCTCCCACCGGTCGCCCTGCTTGTGGCGGAACACGATGTGCTGCGGTGATCGCTGCGCCAGGCCGAAGATGATGTTCGTGCAGTTCTCGTCGTCGCCGATCGAGAACTTCGCGGGCACGCTGTACTCGCCCATCGTGGTTACCCTCCAGTAGACATCAGTCACCGAATCGTATCCCCGACACGGAATCGGACTCATCGCGACGTCGGTTTCGGGTGCACTACCCTGCGCCGACACGAGTATGTGAAGCTAGTGGGCGTGACGAGCATCCAGGTGGCCGACGAGGTCTTCGTCGCCGCGGCGCCGCCGTTGGCGACCGCCGTGATCGGCGACCCCGCCAACTGGCGCCGGTGGTGGCCGGACCTGCGTCTGGCGGTCACCGAGGACCGGGGCGAGCAGGGCGTGCGCTGGCAGGTCGCGGGTCCGGTGTCGGGGACGATGGAGATCTGGAACGAGGCGGTCCTCGACGGCTTCGTGCTCCACTACTTCCTCCACGCCGAACCCACCGGTCCGCTGCCCGACGACCCCCGCACCCGCGCCGACGTGCTGGCCGAGGAGAACAAGCTGCGCCGCGTGACGGGCAAAGAGGTCTCCTTCGAGGTCAAACGACTGCTGGAGAAGGGCCGCGTCGTCGGTGGTCCCGCCGCCGGTCTTGAGTCGGCCGGGATGCGGTGATGGCCGACCACACCGAACGCGACATCGTCATCGGCGCCGACGCCGACGCCATCCTCGCCGTCATCGCCGACTTCGAGCACTACCCGGAGTGGGTGACCGCCGCCCGCGAGGTCGAGGTGCTGCGCACGGATGAAGCCGGCCGCGCCCTCGAGGTCCGGTTCGTGCTCGACGCCGGTGTCCTCCAGGACACGTATGTGCTTGCCTACGAATGGGATCGGAACGCCCCCGCGGTGTCGTGGCGCCTGGTGTCGAGCGATCTGCAGAAGGATCAGCGCGGACGATACGTGCTGACCCAACAGGTCCCGGGATCGACGAAGGTGACCTACGAACTCATGGTCGACCTGCAGGTGCCCATGATCGGCCAGCTGAAGCGGCGAGCCGAGAAGGCGATCACCGATGCCGCGCTGAACGACCTCAAGAAGAGGGTCGAAGGCTGATCGATCTCACACCCATCCACATCGTGCTCGGGCCGGGGGGTTCCGGTGTCTCCGCGGTCGCGGCCGCCGGTGCGACCCAGCGTCCCGGCACCTCCCGGTCGGCCCGGGCCGTGCCCCGGTCGGGCCTGTCGGCAGCCGAATCCGACACGCTCCTCATCACCGTCGACCGCTGGTCGCCGGTTCCCGACTGGGCACGGGTGTACCGCCGGCCCGGCGAGCCCGTCGCGGTGTCCAAATACCTGCACCTGTTGACCCTGGACCGACTGGACCTCACCGAACGCACATGGTCGGCGTTCGTCGAGGTGCTCGAGCACACCGTGAGCCGCAGCAAGACGGTCCTGCCCGGCGTCGGCACCCTGGCCGGGATCGACGCCGCCGAGCTCACCTCGTTGCCCGGGATCGACGACTTCCTGCTCCTGCGCCGTATCCGGGACGAGGCGATCAGCGGCCGGTGGCAGCGGATCGTCGTCGACTGTTCCGGGTGTGGTGACCCACTCCAGTTCCTCCGTGGCGGAGCAGTTCTCAGCCAGGCCCTCAACCGGTTCTGGCCGCGTCACCGACGCCTCGCGATCGCTTCCGAGCGTCCGATGGTCGCGCAATTGACGGCCGCGGTCGACGCCATCGACCGGGACTGCCTCGACATCGCCGAACTGTTCGCCGATCCGCATGCGGTGGCGGTGCACCTCGTTCTCGCCGCCGACGACCGGAGCCGACGACTCACCGGCCACCATCTCGCCGCCGCCGACCTCATGGGCCTGCCGCTGGCCTCGGTCCAGGTCAACGCGGGCGTCGGCGCCGAACCGGCGGCCGAGGTCGCGGACATGGTGCGGGCCGAACTCGCCGGTTCCGACGGTTCGCGTTCCGTCGTCGTCGAGGTGGTCGAGAAATCGTCCGGTGCGATCGATCGCATGGCGCGGCTCCGCAAGCTCTCGGTCTCGTTGCCGGCACCGCACGGCGTCCCCCGGGGTTCGGCCGCGGCCGAGGTCGAGGCGGTCCAGGGGCGCGTGAGCGGCAAGCCGGCCGGTCCGGTGTACCGGTTGTCGTGGCCGCAGCGCCTACCGGATCCGGATTCGCTGGCTCTCGGGCGCAGCGGAGACGACCTCCTGGTGACGATTGCGGGGTTCCGCCATCCGGTGCGGCTGCCGTCGATGCTACGACGTTGCACGGTCGTCGACGCCGACTGGGACGGCACGACCCTGGGCATCGGCTTCGTCCCCGATCCGGCGGTGTGGCCCCGGCCGCAGAACTGAGCCGGTTCCTCGGCCCCGGTACGTCGACGCCGCCCAGTTCCCGACGGCCAGGTGGGACGGCGACGGTGGAATGATTCCGCCCGGGCGGGGTACGTTCGCCAGACCGCACCGTTCGAGACGGCAGGGTACGGTGCCGATGACCCCGACGACAGACACGCGGGTGGGTGTTCGCGCGGGGCCGGGAGAAGGGGAGAGTTGGCGATGGGCACGGACGACGAGACGTTCCGGCAGGCCGGTGACGGGTCCGCGGACGGGCGTCGCGACGGACCCGCCGATCCGGTGCGCGACCTGCTGCTCGGACTGGCCGCCCAGATCGACCACCTGGCCGCGCTCTTCGCGCCGGCTCCGCAGTCGGCCACCGCCGGTGGTGCGGATGCAACGGGGACGCGCCCCGGTTTCGCCGCTTTCGCCGACGGTGGTCCGCTCGGGCATGCGCTCTCCGGGGCGTCGGGGGAGATCACCTCGTTGCTCGCCGAGATCGGCGATCTGGTCGCCCGGCTGATCGCGGCGGTCATCGCCGTACTCGAGGCCATCGCCGAGGCGCTGCGTTCGTCGCCGACCTCATCGGCGTCACCACGCCAGTACGAACCGATCGCGGTGCGATTCAACGGACCGGCCGCCGGGCGCGAGGCCGGCACACCGCGACGCGGTGATGCCTCACGGCGGGCCACGCCGCCCCCCGAACCCGGCCCCGGGCAGGAGAACTGATGGGCGACCTGACGATCGGCATCGACATCGGCGGCACCAGCGTGCGCGCCTCGGTGGTCGACGACCGGGGGACGATGCTCGACACCCTCCGCGCGCAGACCCCGCCGACCGCGGCCGCGCTCGAGCACTGCCTGGACCGGTTGGTCGGCGAACTGACCTCGCGCTGGGACGCGAAGGCCGTCGGGCTCGCGATCGCCGGCTTCCTGACCACCGACCGCAGCATCGTCCGGTTCGCGCCGCATCTGCCCTGGCGCGAGGCGCCGGTCGCCGAGGAGATGACCCGCCGCGTCGGGATCCCGGTCTTCGCCGAACACGACGCCAACGCCGCCGCGGTGGCCGAATGGCGGTTCGGCGCGGCCGCCCGTGGACACAACACCGTCGTCCTCGCGATCGGGACCGGGATCGGCGCCGGGTTCGTGATCGACGGGGAGATCTATCGCGGAAGTTACGGCGTCGCACCGGAACTCGGACATCTGACGATCGTCCCCGACGGGCGCGCCTGTGCCTGTGGCAAACGCGGCTGCTGGGAGCGGTACTGCAGCGGCACAGCACTCGTGGACACCGTGGTCGAGTTGCTCGCCGACGGCGACTGGGGGCGCAGCCAACTCGCCGCCGATGTCGCCGCGGACCCCGGGTCGCTGACCGGCCGTCGGGTGGCCCGGGCCGCCGCCGACGGCGACGCCGTCGCGCTGGCCGCGTTCGCGCGTTTCGCGACGTCGCTCGGTCAGGGGCTCGCGATGATCGCCGACATCTTCGACCCCGACCTCATCGTCCTGGCCGGCGGCGTCGGCGCGGCGTCGGGGCTGTTCCTCGACGAGGCCCGGGAGCACTACGCCCGCCAGGTCACCGGTGCCGGACACCGTCAGCTCGCGCGTATCCGCGGTACCCAGCTCGGCGAGACCGCCGGCGTCGTGGGCGCGGCCGAGGTTGCGCGACAGGCGATCCGGACGGCCGCACGCCCTCTGGCCGACCCGCACCCCGAGACACGGCCGGTCTCCGGGCTCTGAGTGCTCCCGGCGAGACCCCGAGCGGTCCCGGCCGGACGGTAGAGTGCGACGCGGGTAAGGTCTTGGCGTCGGGACACTCCTCGGTTCCGCGGTCTCCGCGGCGCGGTTGTCCGGCGGTGGTCATCGGGTCGGTGTGCGCGGCGAGGAGATTCTCATGTGGTACTGGGCGTTCAAGTACATCTTTCTCGGTCCGATCCTGCGGGTCCTCGGCCGGCCGACGATCGAAGGACACGAGAACATCCCGACCGACGGCCCGGCGATCCTGGCGAGCAATCACCTCGCGGTGATGGACAGCTTCTTCCTGCCGCTGATGGTGGATCGCCGCATCTACTTCCTCGCCAAGAACGAGTACTTCACCGGTACGGGGCTCAAAGGTGGCTTCCAGCGCTGGTTCTTCACCGCGGTCGGTCAGATCCCCATCGATCGGTCGGGGGCCGAGGCCGCCGAGGGTGCGCTCACCGCGGCACGCCGCCAGCTCGACAAGGGCAAGCTGATGGGGATGTACCCCGAGGGCACCCGATCGCCCGACGGACGCCTCTACAAGGGAAAGACCGGTCTCGCCCGGCTGGCCATGGACACCGGGGTGCCGGTCATCCCCGTCGCGATGATCGACACCCACAAGTTCAACCCGCCGGGCAGCATCCTGCCGCGACCCACCCGGGTGTCGGTGCGCATCGGCAAGCCCCTGGACTTCTCGCGCTACGAGGGCATGGAGGGCAACCGCTACATCGAACGCGCGGTCACCGACGAGATCATGTACGAGCTGATGCAGCTCTCGGGTCAGCAGTACGTCGACGTCTACGCTGCGAGTCTCAAGAACCAGGCCCCGCCGGTCGAGCCCCCGGCGGCCGACGCCGCCGCTTGAGGAAGTCTCTGACCTCCCTCTGCTCCCTGAGGTGCGAGGAGCGCTAGCGACGAGCCACGAAGGGTTGGCGACGCATCTCACCAGGACCCTTCGTGACGCGCCCTCCGCAAGCTCCGGGCGCTCCTCAGGGAGCGG
>ERZ501011.84-NODE-84-length-29333-cov-8.796229_pt1 | contig 29333 bp, 23 predicted proteins | sample MGYA00248833_ERZ501011 | MGnify/ENA primary metagenome ERZ501011 (study PRJEB25958, sample SAMN03398530) | human skin metagenome | study: EMG produced TPA metagenomics assembly of the Human Skin Microbiome Metagenome (human skin metagenome) data set. | reverse complement strand
ACACCGCAACTGGCCACCGCTGAGCGCGATGTCCTTCGGGAGGTCGCTTCCGCTGGATGGCCAAAGGGTGCTCTGTGGTTCGTCATCTCGCGTTTCGACGAGGCTGGCGCGAATCCTGAGTACGACGTCGATGGGTACCGTGAGCTCGGTGATCGCAAGGTGCGTGAACTTCTCGACGTGTTCGATCAGGTGGATCGTGAGCGTGTGTACGTCGTGGCCCAAGACCCTTTCCAGACAGCGGGTCCCGACCTCGACGTGGATCGCGAGGAATGGGATGCCTATCGAGACTGGGATGGTATGCGCGAACTGGCTAACGCGCTCGAGCAGATCCCGGCGGCGTCGCTACCGGAGCTCCGACGCGCAGCAGGTCAGCGGTACTGGAAAGCGGTTGTCTCTGAGGTTCTTCGGGAGTTGCACGGTCGGCTGGCCGAGTTCACGGCCAGTGCCGAGGTCGCGTCGCATGGCGTGGCACGACGCAACGGTTGGTTGAGTGAGCTCGAAGTCCTGGACCGAGCAGCGCGCGCGGACCTTAATGGGCTCGTAGAGGAGGTCTTTCATCGGTCACGGACAGCGCAGGACCGTTCGTCTGAAGATCTACTGCGCGAGATCGAGATCGCCCTTGATCGTTGGTTCACGAAGCATGAAGCACGACTCCAGAGACTGAAACAGTCGATCGGCAAGGCGGGCGATCGGGATCGTGCCATGCCTTCGTGGGATGGCTTTGCCTCGCTTGTCGCTTCGATCGACTCGGCGCCGACTGTCGATCCGAACAGTGGATACTCGCGTCACGTAGAAGACCTGGGGCCGATGTTGATCGCCTTGCTGAAGGCGACGCAGGGTGTCCAAGAGAAAGCCTCTTCTGCAAAGGGTTCCAACCACATTGCGCAAGGTGTTGCCATCGCGGAAGCGGCCTTTCCCGTCGCACTGTACATAGCGAAGATCGTGGATGACCGGAATGCCGCCATGTCGGGTGGCCAGGGTGCAGCTGCCTCCAGCCTGACGGAAGCGGTGAGTGAATGTACGCGTCAGGCACTCGATGCGTGGGCCCCGTTCGTCGAAGACGTAAGGGCATTGATCGACGCTGAGTCGGGTGAGCAGGTGGCGCTCGACGAGAGTCTGCGACGGATCGTCCAAGACTTGGATACAGCGGTACAGGAGGGAAGTAACCTCTGATCGCCCCATCGTGCGCTTGGCGGCCGCCGGCGGTGATTCCGCAGGTTCGGTCATCATGTCACACCCACCAGGCATGATGGCCCCATGCCCACCGTGATGGACCAGTTGGCGGAGGCGGTGTCCCGCGCCAAGTCCGGCTCACCGCTTACGCAGGTCACTGTCATCGTGCCGAGCCACGGCTCCGGCCGGGACGTCCTGCACCACCTGGCGCGGACGCAGGGAGTGGCCAACACCAGCGTCCTCACGCTTGCGCAGGTGGTGGACAAGCTCGCCGCGCCCGCGCTCGCGCCTCGCCAACCGTTGCCGTATCCGCTCCTGGAGGCGGCGGTCCAGAGAGTTCTCGCCGACGCGCCGGGCGTCTTCGCCGACGTCGCCGACGAGCCCATCACGTCACAGGCTCTCGCGAGCGCAGCCTGGGAACTCACCGGTATCGCCGAGCCGGCTATGCAGTCGCCGACGCCCCTCGTCGCCGACCTGCTGCGTATCCATTGCGTCACCACGGAGCGTTTGACCGGCTCGTATTACCCTCAGCATGAAGCGTATTCGGCCGCCGCCAAACGGTTCGACGAGCTCGGCGCGGTGATCGTCCATCACCCGGCCGCTCACGCGCCCGCCGAGCAAGCCCTTCTCAGTGAGCTCCAGCGCCGCGGCGAGACCATCGACGCGAACACCCACGTCTCACCCACCCAGGTCATCCACACCTCCGACGCCGACGACGAGATCCGCGCCGTCGTCCGGCTGGTCCGCAAACACCTCGCCAGCGGGGTGCCCGGCCACCGCATCGGCATCTTCTACGGCACCGACGACCCCTACCTTCCGCTGCTCCACGAGCACCTCACCGCCGGCCACATCGCTTTCGCCGGACCCGAATGCCACACCCTCGTCGACCGTCCCACCGGTCGCGCACTACTCGGATTGCTGGCACTCGACCACGACACGATGCCCCGGCGGGAACTGTTCACCCTCCTCGCCGAAGGCGCACTCCGACGCCCCGAACTCGATGACACGCCGATCACGCAGCCCCAGCTCGAACGCCTCACGCGCAGCGACGAACCCATCGTCGGCGGCGCCGACTGGGAGCGCCTCACTCGCGTCGGTACGCACGAGAAGCACCACGCCAGGGCCGCGGCCGTCTACTCCTACGTCCGTCGCCTGCAGGCCGACCTGCGCGCTCTCGTCGACGCGCCGGACTGGGCGACCGTCGCCGAACATCTGAACACCCTGCTCGACACCTACTTTCGCACGCCGAAACGCGAGACCGCGGCCGCCGACCTCGCCGCGATCCGTGCCGACTGCGCGGGAATCGCCCTGATGGACGGCATCGCACCGCAGCCCACCGCGGCTCGGGTGCTCGACGCGGTCTCGATCCGCCTGAACGCGCACCGAGGCATACACGGGACGTCGGGTGCAGGTGTGACCGTCGCACCGATCGCGTCGGGAGTCGGTCGCGACCTCGACGTCTGCGTCGTCGTCGGTGCCGCCGAAGGCATCGTGCCCGCACCTCGCCGCGACGACCCGCTTCTCCCGCCGGAACTGATCGGCATCACCGCCCGCGATCACATGGAACGCCAACGCCTCGTCTTCGCCGGTGCGGTGAGTGCCGGGCGCACCGAACGGGTCGTCACCTTCCCGCGCGGCAACCTGCGCGGCGGCGCCGAGAAGGTACCGTCCCGCTGGCTGCTGCCGGCGTTGGCCGATCTCGCCGGCCGCGACGTCGACGTCGTCAACTGGCAACGCGCGACGGAGAATTCGCCGCAGATCGTCGCAGTCGAATCCTTCGACGTCGCCGCCCAGCGCGCCGACGAGCGCATCGGCGCCTCCGCGGCCTCCGACACCGAATGGCGCCTCCGCGAACTCGCCGCCGTCCCCGCCGACAGTCGTCGCGGCGCGCTCGACGATCCGATCATCAACCGCGGCATGCACATGCGCAGCGACCGCCTCAACGGCCGCTTCACCCGGTTCAACGGCAACCTGTCGTCGGTCAGCGAACTCATCACCACCTTCGATCAGCCGGTGTCGCCGACCGGCCTCGAACTGTGGGTGCAGAGCCCCTATCAGTACTTCCTCGAACACATCCTGCGCCTGCGTGCCCTCGACGACCCCGACGAGATCGCCCAGATCGACGCATTGACGCGGGGGACCCTGATCCACACCATCCTCGAGCGGTACGTCCGCGAGACGATGGACGGCGCGGAGCTCGACCTCGCCCGCCTACGGATCGTCGCCGCAGAAGTTCTCGACGAGGCGCAGGCCAACAGTCCGGGCTGGCTCGAACAGCTGTGGGCCAAGGACCGCGGCACCATCATGCGCGACCTGGACGAATGGTTCACCCACGACCACGCCGACGCCGCCGACGGCTGGCAGCCGACGCACGCAGAGGCGGACTTCGGTCTCGACGCGCAAGGCAGTCACGAGGTCTCGCTGGAACTGGGCGAAAGCAGGATTCGCTTCCGCGGGCAGATCGACCGCATCGACCGCCACCACGGTGGACGCATCCGCGTCACCGACTACAAGACCGGCAAGGCCGACAAGTACAAGGACCTCGCCGAAAGCACACCCACCAACTCGGGTCTGCAATTCCAGCTCCCCGTCTACGGCCTGTTCGCCCGCACCTTCGGCGCCGACGTCGAAGCCCGGTACTGGTTCATCACCAGCAAAGGCAAGTTCGCCTCGGTCGGCTACCCCGTCACCGACGACGTCGTCGCCACCCTCATCGACGACATGACGCTCGTGCACAAGTCGATCCGGGCCGGCTACTTCCCGCCCAAGATCGAAGACACCCACTGGGACCTGCCCGTCATCGACCTCCTCGGACGGGCCGGGCTGCGACGCGCCTGGGCCGCACTGGAACACGTCGACGAACTGTCCGACTACGTGCAGAAGTACGGAGGCTGAGATGACCCCAGCACAACTCGCCGACCAGGCCGCGCGCGATCGCATCACCACCGACACCGACGCCACCCTGTTCGTCGAAGCCGGCGCAGGCAGCGGCAAGACCCATTCGCTGGTCGGCCGCATCTGTCACCTCGTGCTGCACGACGGCATCGAACTCGATGCCATCGCCGCCATCACCTTCACCGAGAAAGCCGCGGCCGAACTCCGTGAACGCGTGCGTGTCGAGCTCGCCACACACGACACCGACCGTGCGCGAGCCGCTCTCGAACAGATCGACACCGCAGCCATCGGCACGCTGCACGCGTTCGCGGCCCGCATCATCGGCGAGCATCCCCTCGAAGCCGGTGTGCCACCACGCATCGCGGTCGTCGACGCCATGGGCTCCCAGCTGTCCTTCGAACGCCGCTGGCGTCGCATGCGCACCCGACTGTTCACCGACGACGCCCCACCCATGCTGGTCGACGCCATGGGCATCGTGATGGCCGCCGGCGCATCGCTCGACCAGATGCGCACACTCGCCGACGCGCTGGACCGCAACTGGGATCGCCTCACCCTCGACGACAACCTACAGGGCATCGCGCCCGCCGACATCGACCGCATCCTGTGGGAGACCGACGCCATCATCGACAAGCTCGACGATTGTCTCGATCCGGAGGACAAACTCGCGGTCAAACTCGAGGAACTCCGCGAATGGCGGATCCTGGTTGCCGCCGAGCGTGATTCCTTCGGATGGGTCCCGATGGTGGACCTGTGCCCGAAGCTCGGCAACGTGGGTCGGGGGTCCGCGTGGCGCGGTGGTGTGGCGCAGTGCAAAGAGATCAAAGCCGCCGCCAAGGCGCTGCGCGAGGAGATCTGCTCCGACGTGGTCGGCACCTACGTCGACGGCGCGGTGCGCGTGGTGGTCCGCCACCTGTCGGAGATCGTCCTCGACGAGGCGCGCGACCGGCAGCGCAGCGGACAGCTCGAATTCCACGACCTGCTCGTCCTGGCCCGCGACGTACTCGGGAAGCCGGAGGTCGCCGCGGCCGCCCATCAGCGCTACCAGCGCGTCCTCCTCGACGAGTTCCAGGACACCGATCCGCTGCAACTCACACTGGCACAACGCATCGTCGCCGGCCGAGACGAAGCGGGTCGGCTCTTCACCGTCGGCGACCCGAAACAATCCATCTACCGCTTCCGGCGCGCCGACATCGCGGCGTACATGTCCGCGCGGGACCGCACCCCGTCGACCGACGTCGTGCAGCTGACCACCAACTTCCGGTCCACGCGTCCTGTCCTCGACTGGGTCAACGCCGTTTTCGGCCGGCTCATCGTCGCCGAGCATCACGTGCAGCCCGAGTACACGCCGCTCGACCCGGCCCCGGGCCGACCCCGCTGGGACCTCTCCTGGGGACCGAAGCCGTTCGTCTTCCCCGACACCGAGGAACCCGTCGACGACGAGGACGCACTCTCGCCCGCCGAAGCCCTCCGCGCACGCGAGTCGCGCGACGTCGCGAGGATCATCGCCACCGCTGTCGAGAACGGCTGGCGCAAGGAGACATTCGACGGCGATGCGTACCAGCATGTCCCATTGCGCTGGAAGGACATCTGCATCCTCATCCCGTCGCGGGCGGTACTGCCGTTCCTGGAGAAGAGCCTTGACGCCGCGGGCATCGAGTTCCGTTCGGAGGCATCGAGTCTGGTGTACTCGACGCAAGAGGTGCACGACCTCCTCGTCACCTGCCGCGCACTCGCGAACACCGCCGACGAAGCCGCACTTGTCGCCGCCCTCCGCACCCCGCTGTTCGGTTGCGGTGACGACGACCTGCTCCGCTGGAAAGCCGCCGACGGCCGATGGAGCATCTACGCCGATGCGCCCACCGACGCGCTCACCGAATCGCCGGTGGCGGCCGCATGTGCATACCTGAAGGGGCTGTCTTTGGAACTGGGGGACTTGAACCCGGGCGCACTGCTGAGCCGCCTGGCGACGGATCGTCGGGTGTTCGAGGTGTCCATGGACTCGCCCCGTCACCGCGACGTCTGGCGGCGGCTCCGCTTCGTCATCGACCAGGCCCGCGCCTGGTACGCCGAAGACCGTGGCTCGCTACGCGACTACATCGACTGGGCCGCCACCCAGGCCGACGAGAACGCGCGTGTCGCCGAGACCGTGCTCCCCGAGATCGGTGTCGACGCCGTGCGCATCATGACCATCCACGCCGCCAAGGGGCTGCAGTTCCCGATGGTCGTCGTCGCCGGTATGAGCGGCGGATTCCGCACCCAGCCCGAACCGCTGTTGTGGGACGAGGACGAGAAGCTACAGGCGTGCGCGTCGAAGAACGTGACGTCGAAAGGCTATGCGGCAGCGGCAAAGACCGAGAAGGCGCACGCCGAGGCAGAGAAGAAGCGCCTGTTGTACGTCGCCTGCACGCGCGCCGAGAGTCACCTCGCGGTCTCCGGATACGTCGGGAAGAACGCATCCTGGGGTGCCGCGCTCGCGCCCGCCCTGGAGGGTCTGCCCAACGACGTTCCGGAGCTCGTCGAACCGGTCAGGCGCGACGACGAAGCCATCGCCCAGCACGAACGACAGGCCTGGATCGACTGGTCGGCAGAGACCGCCGCGATCGAGGCCGCCTCGACGATCCGCGTCTCCTACTCGGCGACGCGGATCGTCCACGGCATCGATGACGCCGAAACAGTTGTGCTGCAGGGGTACCGGGATTCCGGACGGCTGACAGCGCCGGTAGCCGAACAGATTCCGGTCGGCACCGCGAGCCCCGACAGCGGCGCGACGCTGGGTACCGCCCTGCACGCGCTCCTCGAACAGGTCGCCCTGGGTACCGCTGTCGACGACGGAGTCGACGAGACCGCTCGGCGCGCGGCCGCACTCGCCGGCGTCGTCGACGTGGATCATTTCGTGGCGCTGGCTCGGTCGGCGTTGCAGTCGGCACCTGTTCAGCGGGCTGCCGTCCGCGAGCACTGGAAGGAAATGCAACTCGCGGGTCCCGGACCCGACGGTGTCACCGTGGTCGAGGGCATCGCGGACCTGGTGTATCGCGACGACGACGGTTCGTTGGTCATCGTCGACTACAAGACCGACGTCGGAGTGTCCACCGAAACCCTTGAGGCGTACTGGGCGCAACTCGCAATCTACGCCGATCTGCTGCGAAATGCGACTAGGGAGAACGTTTCTCGGCTGGAGCTGGTGTTCTGCCGGACCGGGCATGCGGTGGTCGTCGAGCGTGCTCTGCGCGCGGCGGAACGATAAGACCCTACATCTCGTCAGTCCACGGCTGCCGGGTCTCCCACGTATGGGGCTCCGCAGACCTCACCGTCGTCGGGTCGACCAGGTAGATACGCCCGTCCTGCCCGACGAGCTCGTGGTGGATCGCGTCGCCCCAGGCTGCAGAGTGGGGTCCCGGCCCTCGCGGCGCATACCGCCCGATGACGACCCGACCGGGCTCGCCCGTGCGTGAGTAAGGTCGGTAGACCCCGTCGGGGATCGGCGCGATGCGGGCTCGAACCACCACATCGTCGTCGAATTCGGCAGGCAACGGCTGGTAACCATCGTCGTCATCGGTCCACTCGTACTCGCACGCACCGCAGCGATATTCGAACGTCACCGGGTCGGATCTATCGCACCCGACAAGGAGGGTTCCCGGTCCCGGTGGTCCCGCAGGGAATCCCCGGACCACCTGGCACGTGCGCATCGCCGAACAGCGTGGGCACAACGGTCGGAAACCGAACATGAGGTCGTCGGAGCTCGGCGCGAGTGGGCGATGAAGCAGGTCGTGGCAGGTGTGGCAGACGACGATCGGGCCGTAACCGAAGAATTCCAACTCCTGGACGTCGGCGAGGAGGTGATGTTCGATGACTGGTGCCTCATCCGCGGACTTCCCGCAGCACGCACACCGTGAGTACGGTTCGACAGGCTCAGACCGAGCAACGCATCCCCGCTCGTCCAACTCACGCCATGGCGTCGGAGACTTCTCCTCGGCCGAGATCGCCGCGATCAATCGTTCGCCCGACGACGTGTCGAGGGTTGCCGGGGCGCTCGGTAGGGGAGTGCCGAGCCGGCGTTCGACAGCAGTCAGCGAGAGTTCGAACGGTCCCAGATACTGGTCGTACGAGTCCGGCCCCGTGGAGTCGTGGTGGGTTTCCTCCACCACGACGACGGCCGACGCCGGGCTGTCCGTCGTCACGATGACAAACAGATCTCCCGCGGCCCAGCGCGCGGGAAACGTGAACCCGAGATCGTCGAGGTCCAGATCGTCGTCGGGGTTGTAGTAGAAATCGACGGCCTGCCGCCACGGCGCCACGCCGACGAGGTGGATGCGGCGCCGTCCGGTCTCCGGGTCGTCTGGCATCTACTGTGCCCCCGCTTGGTTCACGTGATCTTCAGTTTCCACGCACCCAGCAATTCCGAAGTGAGTTCGCGCGACAGCTTGATCGAGTCGGCGTCCTCATTGTCTACCGCCGAATCGAACTCCCGAAGACGCTGCGTCCCCAACGCTCGTCGGAGTGTGGTCGTCGTCCGTGATCGCAATCCGCGTTGCGCCCGAACAAGCTGGTAGCGACCGGAGTCCCGGTGGGGAATCGGACCGGCCGCCGCAGCATAGGTGACGACCGGAGCCGACACCTCTCCGGAAGAACAGAGGAACAGCGCTGTGTTCATCGAGAATCCGGCATCGTCATCCTGTAGCTGCATCGCCCAAGTCTGGAACTTCGGGATCTGTTCGACGCTTTCCTCTATTTCTCGGCGTTCTTCGTCGGTCAGATCGTCGTCGACGGTGTGCACTAGAATGCCGTTAGGTCGGATGCCCTTGACAAGCGCGGTTTCCGCAGACGTCCCCGTCACACCGGGCACTGCAGCCCGGGCGTTTTCGTCCCACACGCGCCGCAGCTCGTCAAGGCGTGCCGCGCTGATAGGGTCCGCGTCTCGCAGCGTGTCTTCGACAAATGTGCGTGCTTCTCTGACGACGGTCTTTTGATCTGTCAGGATCATTGCCTCTGACGATCGTTGGGAGTTCGCCGAAGCATTGGCAGAGCCTACGATGGCCCACTCCGCAGTGACGAAGACCTTCGCATGCAGCTCAGCCAGAGAACGGACGTCCACCCCTCTCGACTGCAGAGTGTGGATGGCTGCAGGAGACGTTGCGTGGGACGCGACCGCCTCTCTGCTCGCATTGATGACGAGCTTGTCGCCGGCAGCCAAATGTCTCAGGAGATGCGGTCCATCGATGCCCAGGAAGGCAACCGCGCCCCTGCGTGGCCCACGCCGGCGCAGTGTGGTCGAGATCTTCGGCCAGGGCTTGTCGCCAAGGAACTGAACCGTCACGCATCCGACTGTGCCACAAGGTGCACGTCGGGGGTGCAGGGTTTCGCAGAGCGCTACACCTCGGGGGCGATTCGCGCAGCGAAATCGCCCCCGTCGGCATATCGAAGCCGGCCTTCAGCCGCCCGCGCACTTGTTCTGTGTCAGAACGGTGGCGGGTTGTTTCGGTCCCACTCGACTTGTTGTCGACGATGGGTGTCGGTGCGGTGGGCGCGCTCGTCGGTGAGTCGTTGCCGCGCCGGGTGGTCGGGTGGCTGGGTTTTCAACGACGCGAACAGGTCTCGCCCGGTGTATGGGTTGCCCAGGTAGGTGTGGCCGGTGGGGGCTTCGAACCACACGGCGAGGTACTCGTCCTGGGAGTCGCGCCACCTGCCAAAGGTTTTGATGCGGTGGTGGAACCGGCACAACGGTTTGAGGTTGTGCTGGAGGGTCTTTCCGCCGCGGTCGGGGTGGCGGTGGTCGTATGGGTGGGTGTGGTCGAGGTCGACGGTCCACACCGGTTGGTTGCAACCGGGAAAGGTACAGCACAATTCGCCGGCGCGGACGAGTGCCTGCAGTTTCTTGCTCGGCACGTAGGTGCGGGCGGCTGCCGCGGCCCGGGCGTCGGCGTCGGCCGGGTCGGTGCGTACCCCGGTGGTGATGAAGGTGTGAACCGCGTCGGCGAAGAGTCGGCGCATGGTGGGGGCGTCGATCAGCCCGTGGCCGTCGAGCATGCCGGGTTCGTTGTCGAGCCCGACCAGCGTCGTCAGGTTGCCCACGATGTGGTAGGTCGGTCGGGGTGCGCGGCAACTGGTGCAGGTGCACGTGCAGTCGCCGGTCGGCTCCGGGACCGGCGCGTTGTCGTCGGGTTCGGTTGCGGCGGTGTCGGTCACGCCCGGTACAGCAACGGGGGTGAGCTCGGGGTCGGGTGTTGCCGCTTCGGCGGGTTCGGGGGTGTCGAGGTTCTGCTCGGCTGGTGGGGGTGTGCAGTCGGCGCACCGGCAGTCCAGGGTTTGGTTGCCGTGGGCGAGGGCGAGGAGGGCGTCGGCGCGGCGCTGGGGCATGGTGCGCGGATCACCGGTGTGCACGCCGGTGGCCATGGCGGTCAGCTGGGCGTTGAGGGCGGCGGCGTCGGTGTGGAGGAAGTGTCCGGTGATGCGCGACTGGCCGGGTTGGTGTCGGTCGGGCCGGATGTTGATTCCGCGATCCCGTTCGGCCTGGTTGTTGCGGCGCTTGACTGCATCAGGTGCATGCCTGTGCACGATCTGGTCGACCAGTGCAGTGAACCGGGTGGTGGACATGGGGTCGCGCGCCAGGATTGCCTCGGCCAACGCGGCGTCCACCATAGGCATGGTGGCGTTGTCGACGAAGTCGGTGCGTTTGAGTGCGATCAGGAATCGGTCGCGGTCGATTCGTCCGCAGGCCAGGGTGGTGCCGGTCAGCGGAAGTCGGTACCGCATGGCGTCGCCGGTGCGGATGAGGTCGCGGGCTTCGGCGGGGGTGAGGTTCAGGGCGGCGCCGAGTTCGGCGGTGGCTTGTTCGAATCCGTTGGGCCCGAACTGTTCATACGGGTCCGCACCGGTAACTGCTTGTGCTGTCCTCTCGAGCAGTTCGTCGATGGAACCTGCCTCGCCGGAGTGAATCGCACTGCGGTGCAGTAGGTATTCTTCTTCGCGTTGTTCGTGGAGCAGGCTGGCGGTGATCAGTGTGCGGCAGGTGTTGGCGGCGTTCATCGATGCCGAGTAGACGGCGGTGCTGATCAGGGCTTCGGGCGAGAGGCCGGCGAGTGATCCGAACACGTCGACACCCTCGTCGGGGAGATCCCCGCCGGGGTCGATGGTGCCGAACTCGAATGCCATGACACCACCATACGAAAGGGGTCTGACAAAACCTGTCGGCACGATTTCGGCGGATCATCAGGCACGAGAACTACTTTCGGTAGTAGACGCTGGGTCAGCGATGGTGGATTGCGCGTCGCGCGACCTCGATGGCCGTCGGGCTCAGCGTCACCCCTCGGAGTCCCCGTTCCGGGGACGAGACGGCTTCGAGGAACTCGTGGATTCCGTTGTCGAGGTCGTAGAGGTCGTACTTCTGGATCGGGCGCCCGTCCGTGCCCTGCCAGCGATACGCGGTGAGCAGCGCGCCGATCGTCTCGAGGGGCATCTCGTCGCCGGGTTCGGAGGCGGCGGCGAAGAAGAGCATCAGCAGGCTCGCGTCCTCGGTGAACCCATCCATCTTCTGGTTCAGCAGCCGGTCGGCGAGATGGTCGGCCAGTGCCTGCGGATCGTCGGCGAGTTTCGTTCCGACTCGGGTCGGCAGTAGGCGGCCTTTGTGCTTGCGTAACAGCCCCATCCGAAGCAGGGACTCACGGAAGTACAGCACCGGTGTGCTCTGGACTTCTCGGTTCTTGGCGCCGATGAAGTACTTCATCGTCGGCAACACCTTCGACGCCGCGACCACGTCGGCTGGTTTCAGGTAGCCAGCGGAGGTGAGTGTGAAGCCTTCATCGCGCGCGCGGCGCAGGAACCACAGGTAGGGGAGCAGGTCGGCTTCGAGCTGGTCGCCCGTCGCAATCGTCGATGAGGCTGCCAACCGCGTTGCGCTCGCCGTAACGGCTCCGGAATCGTCGAGAGGTTGAACCCGGTACAGCAGGTCGCCGAGCCGTGCATCGATTCCGGCATCGACGAGCGAGAGGATGGGGTCACTGAGTGCGGCGTTCACCTCGCCGATGTCGAAATGCGCGGGGTCGTCGACGACCTCGGCGAGTGACTCCGCGTCGGTGATGCCGCCACAATCCTCCGGAGGCGCAGCACGCCGACCGTCGACGCACCGGGCCCACGGTGTGTCCTCCGACGCCTCGTGAACGCTTTCGACCTGGGCTGTCAGTTCCCAGCTGTCGCCGTAGTCGTAGACGTAGCGCAGGACGTCACCTGGTTCGTGGAGCGTCTCGTCGAGGCGAACCTCGGCGACGGGTGTGCCCACCTCCTCGCCTTCCCGAGCGTCGAACGGGCACAGGAACAGTTCACTCCTGCGGTCGAATGGGCTGCCGCCCAGGGCAAATCGATAGAGGTGGTAGTCCAGCCACCCGAACGCCGCTTGAATGATCCGGTGCAGGTCCTCCAGGGAGATATCCGAGCGGACGTCGAGGCGGCGCCAGATGGGGGGTCGCGCGTCGTCGAGATCCACGCGGATGCGGAACACCACGGTCTCGGCGAGCGGTTCCTTGCGCTGACGAATCGACGGTGGCCGCTCGAACCTGTCCGCGGCGGCAGCGCTGAGCTGATTCAACAGCGTGGGGAGTTCGTTCGGTTGCAGGCCGGCAAGCATCGCCTCGAACTGGCGACGCAGTCCCTCGGCATCGGACGATTCGTGGCCAGGATCGTGCATACTGCCCAGCGTAGGCCAGGCCCCGTTTCCCGCGGTGTCCGTTTCCCTCCCGCTTACCAGGTCCGGCAAGCGGGAGGGAAACAGTCGGGCGGGAGGGGAGCCGCCCCGCGGGGAAGTGTTTACGCGTACGCCGGCCGGAACGTCAGCCGGGCGTTCTGGGCTTTGGCGGCGTCGCGGAAGTTCTTCATCGCGCGTTCCATGTGGAAGCCGTTGGTGACGATGAGCGCGCCGGTTCCGCCCATCCGTTTCAGCATCGCCACCGTGTTCTGGGCGTTCTGCACCGTCGAGGTCGACGCGACCTCGTTCACCATCTGCCACGGCGGGATTCCGCGCCGGATCAGTCCGAGGTTCATGAACTGGGCCTCGGTGACGGGCAGCCAGTGGGTGTCGCCACCGGAGACGATCATGCGGTTGAACGGGTGCTTCTTGCCGAGGTTCGCCGCGACGTCGAGACGACGCTTGAGGACATCCGGAGTTTGCCCGAGAACGCCGAACTTGGCGCCGAGTACGACGATGTACCGGGTCCCCGGACTCTGCCAGAGGAAGTTGCTGTTGGGGGTCCCGAGTTCGGAGCTACCGAGGTCGACGCTGCCGAAATCGGTACTGATCGCGGCGTTCTCGACCTACGCCACCGGTTCGGACGGTGCGACGGCGACCGCCACCGAGGCGGCAGTTGCGATTGCGGCCGCGGCTGCCGCGGTCGTGAGGGTTCTACGACGCATGGTGACCGAGTGTAGGGATCAGTACGGTCGTACAGGTATCGGATCGATAACACCTGTATCACTAGTCACATACGTAACACGCTAGGTGAGCGCGATGTACTTCACCGAGAGGTACTCGTCGATGCCCTCGCTGCCGCCCTCGCGTCCGATCCCGGACTGCTTGATGCCGCCGAACGGTGCTGCGGCGTCGGAGATCACGCCGCGGTTGACCCCGACCATGCCGGAGTCCAGGGCGCCCGCGACGCGCATGCAGCGCTCGAGGTCGCGGCTGTAGAAGTACGACGCCAGGCCGTACTCGGTCGAGTTGGCGGCCTCGATGCCCGCGGACTCGTCGTCGAAGGTGCTGATCACCGCGACGGGTCCGAAGATCTCCTCGCGCGTCACCGGCGCGTACGGATCGACGTTGTCGAGAACCGTTGCGGGATAGAAGAAACCCCGACCTTCCGGACGTTCGCCGCCCAGTCGCACACGGGCACCGTCGGCGACGGCCTGCTCGACCGCGTCGGCAACCTTGTCCCGCTGGTCGGCGTTCACCAGCGGCCCCAGGGTCACCCCGTCGTCGTACCCCGGTCCCATCCGGACCTCCGACATCTTCGCCACCAGCTTCTCGGTGAATTCCTCGGCGACACCGGACTGCACCAGGAACCGATTCGCGGCGGTGCAGGCCTCGCCCCCGTTGCGCATCTTGGCGGCGAACGCGCCCTCGACCGCGGCGTCGACGTCGGCGTCGTCGAAGACCAGGAACGGGGCGTTGCCGCCGAGCTCCATCGACGTGCGCAGGACGCGGTCGGCGGCCTGACCGAGCAAACTGCGACCCACCGGCGTCGACCCGGTGAAGCTGATCTTGCGGATGCGATCGTCGGTGATCAACGTCGACGACACGTCGCCGCTCGACGTGGTGGGCAACACCGACAGCACGCCGGGCGGCAAACCGGCTTCGGCGAAGGCCTCGGCCAGTGCCAGCATCGTCAGCGGCGTCTCGCGGGCCGGCTTCACGAGCATCACGTTGCCCGCGGCGAGCGCGGGCCCGATCTTGCGCGTCCCCATCGCGAGCGGGAAGTTCCACGGGGTGATCGCCAGGCACGGCCCGACGGGCTGGTGGGCCACCAGGATGCGCCCGTTGCCGGCCGGCGACGGACTGAACCGACCGCCGATCCGGACGGCCTCCTCGGCGAACCACCGCAAGAACTCGAGTCCGTACGTCGTCTCCGCCCGGCTGTCGGGGAGGGCGCGGCCCAGCTCGAGGGTCATCAGCATGGCGATGTCGTCGGCGCGATCGGTGAGCAACTGGAAGGTCCGACGGAGGATTTCGCCGCGCTCCCGGGGCGCGGTGGCCGCCCAGTCCGCCGACGCGGCGACGGCGGAATCGAGAGCGCGGCGGGCATCGGCAACCCCCGCGTCGGCGACCGAGACGAGCGACTCCTCGGTCGCGGCGTCGTAGACCTCGAAGGTCCCGCCGTCGGCTGCGGGTGTGGACCGGCCGTCGATCCAGAGCCCGGTCGGCACACCGTCGAGCACGGCCTGCGGGTCGAGAATCTCCTTGTCGCTCATGCGCATTCACATCCTCGTGACTCGGCTGCGGGACCCCGCACGATGCGGCGATCCCCTCGGCGAACCACGCTACTCGCGTGGGCGGGCGGCCGGTCGGTGGTTGCCGACGGGCTTCACCGGACGCAGGATGGCGGCATGACGGCACGCAGGTTCGACGATCGACGTCCACGGCGGCTCATCCGGTCCGGGCTCGTGCTGCTCGCGGCGGGAGCGGTCCTCGCCGGCTGTGCCCAGTCGACGCAGAACGACGCCCAGTCGACGGAAACACCTGCCCAGTCGACGCGAACGACTGCACAGTCGACGGAGAACAGTGCACAGTCGACGGAGTACGTGAACCTCGGCGACAGCTTCAGCGCCGGGACCGGCGTGCGGCCACTGGAGGAGGACTCGCCGATCTACTGCCTGCGGTCGTCGAGGAACTACGCGCACGTCGTCGCGGCGGACGAGGACTTCGACCTCACCGACGTCAGCTGCGCGGGCGCCGACACCGACGACTTCCGCGAGTCGCAGCACCAGGGCGTGCCGCCCCAGCTCGACGCCCTCGACGGCGACACCGACGTGGTCACGATGATGATCGGCGGCAACGACGAGGAGACGTACGGTCGCGCGATCCGGCTCTGCGGCGAACTGGCCGACGCCGACCGCACCGGCTCGCCGTGCACGGACCGTTACGGACGGGCGCTGATCGAGCCGGTCGCCACCGACATCTATCCCGCCGTGCGCCAGGCCCTGCGCGACGTCCGGGACCGCGCGCCGAACGCGCGCGTCCTGCTCGTCGGCTATCCCTGGCTGGTCCCGCCGACCGCCGGCTGCTATCCCGAGATGCGACTCGCCGCCGGGGACGTATCGATGATCCGCGAGCTCCAGACCGCGCTCAACACGTACGGGCGGCGCGCGGCCGAGGACGAGGGCGTCGAGTTCGTCGACATGTCACAGGTGTCCGAGGGTCACGACGCGTGTGCCGGCGCGCAGCGCTGGATCGAGCCGATGACCACCTCGGGACCCGGCGCGGTGCATCCCAACGAGGCGGGTCAGGCGGCGATCGCCGAGCAGGTGCGCACCGCGCTCGCGAGCTGACCGGGTCCGGTTCGAGCCGGGTCGCACCCCCTCCGACCAGCGAGGATTTGGGTCACCCGGTGCCGTTTGGAACACTGTAGGCCGTGACCCCTTCCGCTGCTGCCACGCCCGCTCCCGGCACGGCCGCCTCCGCCGCGCTGTTCACCCGCGCGACCCAGGCCATCCCGGGCGGCGTCAACTCCCCGGTGCGCGCGTTCTCCGCGGTCGGCGGGACCCCTCGCTTCATCGCCTCGGCGTCCGGATGCCGGCTGACCGACGCCGACGGCAACGACTACGTCGACCTCGTGAGCTCCTGGGGTCCGATGATCCTGGGGCACGCGCACCCGGCCGTCGTCGAGGCGGTGCGTGAGGCGGCCACCGGCGGCCTGTCGTTCGGCGCCCCGACCGAGGCCGAGATCGAACTCGCCGAGGAGATCATCGGCCGCGTCGACCCCGTCGAGCGCGTCCGGCTGGTGAACTCCGGCACCGAGGCGACGATGTCGGCGATCCGGCTGGCCCGCGGGTACACGGGCCGGTCCAAGATCATCAAGTTCGCCGGCTGCTACCACGGTCACGTCGACGCGCTGCTGGCCGCGGCCGGCTCCGGCGTCGCCACGCTCGGCCTGCCGACGAGCCCCGGCGTCACCGGTGCGTCGGCACACGACACCCTCGTGCTGCCCTACAACGACCTCACCGCCGTCGCCGACGCCTTCGCCGAGTTCGGCGACGACATCGCCGCCGTCATCACCGAGGCCGCGGCCGGGAACATGGGCGCGGTCGCGCCGGTCGAGGGATTCAACGCCGGACTCCGCGACCTGACGCGCCGCCACGGCGCGCTGCTGATCATGGACGAGGTCATGACCGGGTTCCGGGTGAGCCCGAGTGGCTGGTACGGACTCGAGGGCGTGGCCGGTGACCTCTACACCTTCGGCAAGGTCATGAGCGGAGGTCTGCCCGCGGCGGCGTTCGGCGGCCGTGCGGACGTCATGGAACGTCTCGCGCCGACCGGGCCGGTGTACCAGGCGGGCACGCTGTCGGGGAATCCCGTCGCCGTCGCCGCCGGCCTCGCCACCCTGCGCAACGCCGACGTCGAGGTCTACCGCACGCTCGACGCGAACGCCGACCGCCTCGCGACCCTGCTGCACGAGGCCCTCTCCGCGGCCGGGGTGGCCCACCGCGTGCAGAAGGCGGGCAGCCTGCTGAGTGTGTTCTTCACTACCGACCCGGAGATCCCGATCTTCGACTACGACGGCGTCGCCGCCACCGAGACCTGGCGGTTTGCGCCGTTCTTCCACGCCCTGCTCGAGCGTGGCGTGTACGCGCCGCCGAGCGCCTACGAAGCCTGGTTTGTGTCCGCGGCGCTCGACGAGGATGCTTTCTCGCAGATCGCCGATGCGCTGCCCGCGGCAGCGCAGGCGGCCGCGACCGCAGCCACCCCGGGGGACAACGCCTGATGCACACGATCGTCCACATGATGCGCCACGGAGAGGTCGACAACCCCGACGGCATCCTGTACGGCCGTCTCCCCGGCTTCCGCCTCTCCGGCGACGGCCAGGCGCAGGCCCGTAAGGTCGCCGACACCCTCGCCGACCACGACGTCAAGGCCGTGTTCGCCTCGCCGCTGCAGCGCGCGCAGGAGACCGCCACCCCGATCGCCGCCGCGCACGGCATCCCGATCCTCACCAACGACGACCTCATCGAAGCCGACAACGTCTTCGAGGGTCTCAAGGTCTCCGTCGGCGACGGTGCGCTGAGCAAGCCCCGGCACTGGCCCAAACTCCGCGACCCGTTCACGCCGTCGTGGGGCGAGCCCTACATCCAGCTCGCGCACCGCATGCTGGCCGCGGCGAACAAGGCCCGCGACGCCGCCCGCGGTCACGAAGCCGTCTGCGTCAGCCACCAACTGCCCGTGTACACGTTGCGCCGGTTCCTCGAAGGTCAGCGCCTCTGGCACGACCCGCGTCGCCGCCAGTGCTCGCTGGCCTCGCTGACCAGCCTCATCTACGACGACGACGCCCTCGTCGACATCATCTACTCCGAGCCGGCCGGGTCCTCGGACCCACTGGCCACCGGTGCGTGAAGAAAGCCTGACGTAGTGCGCAAGTTCCTCCTGCCGACGATGTTGTCGGCCCTGATCCTGCTGGTCGCCGGATGCAGCACCGGCGACGACGCGGTCGCGCAGGGGAACACCTTCCAGTTCGTGTCACCGGGCGGGCAGACCGTCATCACCTACGCGCCCGACGAGCGCAAGCCGATCGCCGAACTCGCCGGCGAGGACCTCGTCACCGAGCAGCCGCTGTCGCTGTCCGACGAGCGGTTCGCGGACAAGGTCGTCGTCGTCAACGTGTGGGGTTCATGGTGCGGACCCTGCCGCGGTGAGGCCGACGACCTCGAGCGCGTCTACGAACGCAATCGCGCCGACGGGGTGGAATTCCTCGGCATCAACCTGCGCGACGACCGGGAGTCCGCCAAGGACTTCGTGCTCGACCGCAAGGTCGGGTTCCCGTCGATCTACGACTTCCCGGGGATGTCACTGGCCGCTCTGACCACGCCCACCTCGGTGGTGCCGACGACGATCGTCCTCGATCGTGAGCACCGGCCGGCGGCGGTGTTCCTCAAGGCGGTCTCCGACAACGAGCTCGACGAGGTCGTCAAGCGCGTCGCGGCCGAGCCGGCGGGGTCGATGTGATGGACCCCACCACCCTGGTGCTCGCCTCCTCGATCGGCGACACCTTCGCCGACACCGTCTCCAGCGGACCGCTGCTGCTCGCCTTCGCCGCCTGCCTGCTCGCCGGGCTCGTGTCCTTCGCCTCCCCGTGCGTCGTGCCCCTCGTCCCGGGCTACCTGTCCTACCTCGCGGGTCTCGTCGGGGCCGAGGCGCCCGCGGTGAAGGTGGGGGAGAGCGCCAAGAGCGGCCGGTCGCGGGTCGCGCTGGCCGCCGGCCTGTTCGTCCTCGGCTTCACCGTCGTCTTCGTCGCCGCCACCGCCACCGTCCTCGGCGTGACCAGTACCTTCGTGTTGAATCGCGAACTGCTGCAACGCATCGGCGGGGTCGTGACCATCGCCATGGGCCTGGTGTTCATCGGCCTCATCCCGGCTCTGCAGCGCGAGGTCCGCTTCGAACCGCGGCGGGTCTCCAACATCGTCGGGGCGCCGCTGCTCGGAGCGGTCTTCGCGCTCGGCTGGACGCCGTGCCTCGGGCCGACCCTGGCCGCGGTGATCGCGACCGTCAGCGGGACCGAGGGGTCGACGGCGGCCAAGGGCGTGACCCTCATCGTCGCGTACTGCCTCGGCCTGGGCCTGCCCTTCGTGATCCTGGCGTTCTCCTCGGCCTGGGCCCTGCGCAGTCTCGGCTGGCTCCGCCGGAACGCCCGCACGATCCAGGTGATCGGGGGCGTCCTGCTGATCGGGGTCGGCGTCGCCCTCCTGACCGGCTGGTGGGACCAGTTCATCGTCTGGGTCCAGGTCCGCTTCGTCACCGACACCCAACTACCGATCTGAGTGCTGTCCTGATGACCGATGTGACCGACCGCCCGCAGGTGGACACCCCCGAGCCGGCCCCGAAGCCCCACTGGGCCCGCCGCCGGGTGCTGTGGCCGCTGCGCAACCTGTGGCGTTCGCTGACCTCGATGCGGACCGCGCTGATCCTGCTGTTCCTGCTCGCCCTCGCCGCGATCCCGGGTGCCCTGCTCCCGCAGCGCGAGCTCAACGAGCAGAAGACCCTGGAGTACATCGCCGCCCGCGGTCAGCTCGGCGTGTGGATGGACCGCCTGCAGCTCTTCGACGTCTTCTCCAGCGCCTGGTTCACCGCGATCTACGTCCTGCTGTTCATCTCCCTCGTCGGCTGCCTGACGCCGCGCATGGTCGAGCACTTCCACAGCCTGCGCGCGAAACCCGTTGCCGCACCGCGCAACCTGTCGCGCTTGCCGCGGCACGTGACCCACACCGTCGACGGGGATCCGGAGACGGTCGCCCGACGGATCGACGGCCGGTTGCGCGGGTGGCGTCGCGAGGTCGTGGTCCGCGAGCCGAGTAAGGCGTATCCGGACGGGTGTGTCGAGGTCTCGGCGGAGAAGGGCTACCTGCGCGAGTTCGGCAACCTGGTGTTCCACTTCGCGCTGCTGGCGCTGCTGGTGTCGATCGCGCTGGGCAAGATGTACGGCTACGAGGGCACCCGCAGCCTCGTCGCCGACGGCGAACAGGGACTGTGCAACACCTCGACCGCCGTCTACGACTCGTTCCGCGCCGGCAACCTGGTCGACGGCACCGACCTGTCGCCGTTCTGCTTCCGCGTCGACGACTTCTCGGCGACCTTCCTGCCCAGCGGTCAGCCCGACATGTACGACGCCACCATCCGGTACGCCGCGGGCAGTGACGGCAGCGTGGGCAACCTCGGCGATCCCGCCGGCTGGGACACCGCGTCGGTGCGCGTCAACGAACCGCTTCGCGTCGCGGGCGACCGGGTCTACGTCCTCGGCAACGGTTTCGCGCCGACGTTCACGGTGACCTTCCCCAACGGGGAGAAGCGCACGCAGACCACCCCGTTCGTGCCGGACGAGCTCCAGACGATGCTCTCCTCGGGCGCGGCCCGTTTCGACACCCCGGCGGGTCTGTACCCCGACGCCGACGACCGCCGGAAGAACCAGATCGCGCTGGAGGGCCTGTTCGCGCCCACCGCGTCGTTCCACGGCTCGCTGCTGACGTCGTCGTCGCCGACCCCCGACGACCCCTTCGTCGCGATCCGGATCTTCAAGGGCGACACCGGTCTGGACACCGGCAGACCGCAGAACGTCTACTCGCTCGATCAGGACCTCGTCGAACAGGGCCGCCTCCAACGTCAGGCGCAGGTCAACCTCGCGGTCGGCCAGAGCCACACCCTCGCCGACGGCACGACGGTGACCTTCGACGGCTACGAGCGGTGGGTGTCGGTGCAGGTCTCGCACGACCCCGCCCAGATCTGGGTGCTGGTGAGCTCGATCGTCATGCTCGGCGGTCTGCTGGTGTCGCTGCTGATCCGCCGCCGCCGCATCTGGGCCCGCCTGGTCCCGGTGCCGGCTGCGAGCGCTCATGCCGACGGCGATGGCCAGGACACCGATGGCCCGGACACCGATGGCCCGGACACTGGGCAACGACGTACTGTAGTAGAAATCGCCGGGCTGGCGCGTACCGATCAGGCCGGTTGGGGTGAGGGCTTCGACGAGCAGGCGGCCGAGCTGGTGGCCGACGACGCCGACGGACCTGCCTCGCGGCGGACGACCCGGCGGCTCTAGCGGCCGGCGAAAGGAAGCACATGAACACCGACGCTCCGGCGATGCCGATCGACGAGACCCTCGCGCGGTACTCGGACCTGCTCTACGGCACGGCCATGACGGTCTACGTCGTCGCGGTCATCTTGTTCCTGGGCGCCCTCGCCGCGGTCCGCGGCCGACGCCTCGAGCAGAAGCAGCTGGTCAACGCCGGGGCGAACGGAACCGACACGCGGGTGCCCGGGCGGGTCGACGAGTCGTCGCGCCGGACCCTGGGCGAGAAGCTCGGCAACATGGCGCTCCCGGTCGTCGTCGTCGGCCTCGCCGCGCACATCGGTTCGATCGTGCTCCGCGGCATCGCGACCGACCGTGCGCCCTGGGGCAACATGTACGAGTTCATCTCGATGACGTGTGCCGCGGGCGTGCTCGCCGCCCTGATCATCCTGCGCAAGCGCGAGCACCGCCCGCTGCTCTCGTTCGTGCTGTTGCCCGTCATCCTGCTGATGTTCATCGCCGGTCGCTGGCTCTACACCCAGGCCGCACCCGTCGTCCCGGCCCTGAAGTCCTACTGGCTCGCCGTGCACGTCTCGATCATCTCGGTGTCCTCGGGCATCCTGCTGGTGTCCGGTGTGGCTAGCATCCTCTACCTGATCAAGATGCGGTGGGCTCCGACCTCGTCCGACGACTCCGCCACAACCGCGACCCGTCCGGGTCTGGGCGGCGCAGTCCGTCGGGTCGTCGAACATCTGCCGTCCGTCGAGCAACTCGACCGCCTGGCCTACAAGTGCGTCGTGATCGGCTTCCCGCTGTTCGGCCTCGGGGTGATCTGCGGTGCCATCTGGGCCGAGGCGGCCTGGGGCCGATTCTGGGGCTGGGACCCCAAGGAGACGGTGTCCTTCATCGCCTGGGTGATCTACGCGGCCTATCTGCACGCACGCGCGACGGCGGGCTGGCGCAGCAATGCCGCGGCCTGGATCAACGTCGCCGGATTCGTGGCGATGCTGTTCAACCTGTTCATCATCAACCTGGTCGTCTCGGGGCTGCACTCCTACGCCGGTCTGTGAGTACCGCCCGGTCGTGAGGCCCGCCGGCGGAAACCGTCAGCCGGACGCCTCGCTCGGGGAGTTCTCCTCGGCCCGCTTGGCGATCGCCTGGGCTTTGACCAGTTTGAGCAGGTCGATGAGTGCGTCGATGGTGTCCGGGCACAGCGAACCCATGTCGATGCCGGACAGGTGGCTCCCGGTGACCTGGAGCATCTCGACGTAATTCTGTTGCTGCCGAACGCGTTCGAGGTCTTCGTCGGGGTTGGACAGGAAATAGGTGACGCTGACGTCGAAGGCGCGAGCGATGGCCTCGACGGTGCGGAACGACGGCGTGCGGGCCTTGCCGGTGCGTAGCTGGGAGATGTACGCGTCGGACAGCGAGTAGCCGAGACGGTTGGCCTTCTCGGCGATCTTCTTGCCGGTATATCGGATGCCGTTCTCGTCACGGCTGTGTTCGAAGAGGTATCCGATCTTCTCGGCGAAGCTCAGGTCGTCATCGGTCGACGCCCCTCGCGGAGATCGTCCCGGGTTCAACGGCGCCTTCTCTCGGTCCGGCCATCGGGGAGTCGATGGTGAAGTGGACAATACCCTACCCACGGGTATGTTCCGCAGAGACGTTCTGAACCTGGTCTCAGCTTTTCGGCCGCGCGTCACGCCTCAGATCTCATCACCGTCGGTGCCGTTGGTGCCGCGGGTGCGATTGTCCAGGTCGCGCAGGAAATCGGGGTCGTCGTCGGGGCCGAGCGGGCCGCGGGGACGGGATCGACGCGGGCCGGGCGAAGGGGTGTCGCCGGACTCGTCGGAGTGGGGTCCGAAGGCGCGCCACATGAGGAAACCGATGGCCAGCAGACCCAGAACGGCGAACAGATAGATCATGACAACCTCCCGACGACCAGCGTACGTGAGACGCCTGAGAGGTCAGGGCGAAAGCCGACCTGACCCGCACTTCTCCACCGATCGGATGAGGTCCGGCCGGGCGTCGGGTCGTCGGGAGAACTACAGGGCCGCCGGGTCAGTGGGCGCGGCGGTTGAGCAAGGCGACGACGTCCTCCTCGCGGAAGCGTCGGTGGCCGCCCGGGGTGCGGATCGAGCCGAGGATGCCGGAGCTCGCCCAGCGGGCGACCGTCTTGGGATTCACGTTGAACATCGCGGCGACCTGGCCGGGGGTCAACGTGTGCTGGCTGGCCAGTCCCGGGGTGATGTAGGTCGTGGGCGGTGCGGTCTCGATGCTGGTCATGATTCCCCCTGTGCGTGTTGGAGTGCTCGGTCGGTGCGCCGAGATGGCGAAGCGGCTCTGCACGGTGGTGGACGAGTTCCTTATGAATACACGCAAATCGCCCAGGTACTCGAACCGTCAGTGGGAGGTAAAGAGCATGCAAAGGCCCGCGACCTGCGGGAGCGCCGAGACCGCCCAGTACGCTGAGGGGGTGAGTGAAACGCCCGACCCCACCCCCGGCAAGAAGGCCACGCCCGACGCGGCCACCCGCGAAACCACGGCCGGCGACGCCACGCCGCAGGCGGGTGGACGCCCGATGACCCTGGCGTTCGCCCTGTTCGCGTACACGTTCGCGCGTCTGCTGCTCGTCACCGCGGTCGTGGTGATCATCATGGTCGGCGGCAACCTGGTCGGCGTCGAGGTGCCGTTCCTCGTGGCGGCGGTGTTCGGGGTGCTGATCGCGCTCCCGCTCGGCATGGTCCTCTTCAAGACCCTGCGTCTGAAGGTCAACAGCGAGATCGCGGCACTGGAGGCCGGTCGCCGTTCCAAGCACGACGACCTGCAGGCTCGGCTCCGCGGCGAGAAGTGAGTTCGGCGACCCGTGGAACCCACGCGAGTCGTCGACCGTCGCGCTGATCGGGCCTGGACCCAGAACGCCGTCCGCCTCATCGAGGCCGACGGCCGGCGCAGTGCCGACACCCATCTCCTCCGCGTCGCGCTGCCCGCATGGTCGCGCTGGACCGTCGCCGACGGCGACACGAGCCGCGAGGTCGGCGTGGACCTCTATGTCAAGGACGAGTCGACCCATCCGACGGGGTCGCTGAAGCACCGGCTCGCGCGTTCGCTGTTCCTCTATGCGCTGTGCAACGGGTGGGTCGTCGAGGGCACGCCGGTGATCGAGGCGTCGTCGGGGTCGACGGCGGTGAGCGAGGCCTACTTCGCCGAGCTGATCGGCGTCCCGTTCATCGCGGTGATGGCACGGAGCACGTCGCCGGCGAAGACGGCACTCATCGAACGCCACGGCGGGCGATGTCATTTCGTCGAGCACCCCGGTGAGGTCTATGCCGAGGCGTTGCGTCTCGAGGCCGAACTCGGCGGCCACTTCATCGACCAGTTCACGATGGCCGAGCGTGCGACCGACTGGCGCGGCAACAACAACATCGCCGAGTCGATCTTCGCCCAACTGGCCGAGGAAGAGCATCCGATCCCCACCTGGATCGTCGTGGGGGCGGGTACCGGTGGTACGTCGGCGACCCTCGGACGGTATGTGCGCTACCGGCGCCACGACACCTGGCTGGCCGTCGTCGACCCGGAGAACTCGGTGTTCCTGCCGGCCTACGCGTCGGCGGACGGCACGCTGACCGCCCAGACCGGTTCGCGCATCGAAGGCATCGGCCGGCCGCGGGTCGAGCCGTCGTTCATCTCGCAGGTCATCGACCGCATGATCGGGGTGCCCGATGCGGCGTCGATCGCGACCGCCCGCCGCGTGAGCGACCTCCTCGGTCGTCGGGTCGGTGGCTCCACCGGCACCAACATGTGGGGGGCCTTCTCGCTCGTCGCCGAGATGGTCGCCGCGCGCACGCCCGGCAGCATCGTCACCCTGCTGTGTGACTCCGGGGATCGGTACGCGACGACCTACTTCGACGACGACTGGCTCGCCGCCGGTTCGTTCGACCTCGGCCCCGCCGAGACGGTGCTCGACCAGTTCCTCGCCACCGGTCGCTGGACTACCTGAGAGCCGGGCCGGCCGCCGCGGGTGGGTTACGATCCGGGAGTGTCGATGGAACCCGGGCGGACGCCCGGCACCGGAAGTGCCCTGGTGGAAGCGGTCGATCTGGTGCGCGAGTACCAGATGGGCGAGGAACGGGTTCGCGCCCTCGACGGTCTGAACCTGTCCATCGACGGCGGTCAGTTCGTCTCGGTGGTCGGCCCGTCGGGAGCGGGCAAGAGCACCCTGCTGCACGTACTCGGAGCTCTCGACACCCCGACGTCGGGTCGGATCAGCATCGACGGCGTCGACCTCGGGGCACTCGACGACACCGCCGCCTCCGAGTTCCGGCGCAACCGCGTCGGGTTCATCTTCCAGTTCTTCAACCTCGTGCCGACGATGTCGGCGTGGGAGAACGTCGCGCTTCCGCGACTGCTCGACAACCAGTCGCTCCGCAAGGCGAAACCCCGTGCCGTGGAATTGCTCCGGCGGGTCGGACTCGGTGATCGAATCGACCATCGGCCCTCGGAGCTGTCCGGCGGCCAGATGCAGCGCGTCGCGATCGCCCGCTCGCTCATCATGGACCCGACGATCCTGCTCGCCGACGAACCGACCGGCAACCTGGACTCCAAGACGGGTGAGGCGGTACTCGAACTGCTCTTCGAGGTCGCGCACGACACCCCCGACCGGCTGGTGGTGATGGTGACCCACGACCCGAAGGCCGCTGCGGTCGCCGATACCACCATCACGGTCCGCGACGGGAAGATCGCCTAGTGGCGGGACGGGGTTCTCGGGCCGCCGCCCTAGCCGCCGGTCTCACCCGCATCCGCCTGCTGAATCTGCGCGAGATCCGTACCCACCGGCTGCGCCTGCTCACCTCGCTGGCGGTGGTGGTCGTGTCGTCGGCGTTGCTGATCGCGGTGCTCGGCACCTACGGGTCGGCGTCGGAATCGGTGCGGGACTTCAACAATGCGGTGTCGGGGGTCGCCGACATCGAGGTCGCCGGTATCACCGACACCGGCGTCGACGAGTCGCTGGCCGGCGAGATCCGTCGCGACGTCGACGCGGCGGCGGCCGTCGTGCCGATGATCCGCGGGTCGGTCGTCGTCGACGGTTCGGCCGTGCCGCTGCTCGGCTCCGATCAGCGCGTCACCCAGCTCTCGGGCAGTCTGCGCGGCGCCCTGCAGCAGGGGCAGGCCGGGACCGGTCCGGGCACCGTCGACCTGGACCGACTGCGCACCGGCGTGTTCGTCGGCCCGGGACTCGGGCTCGACCGCGGAGACCGATTGACCGTCAACGGGATCGAGGTCGAGGTCCTCGAGGTCGTCGACAACGAACAGGCCGCCGGTCTCAACAACGGCCGCTTTCTCTTCGCCTACGTCGACCTCGCGCAGCGGCTCGTCGGACTCGAGGGCCGGCTCGACTCGATCCTCATCGTGACCGAGCCCGACGCCGATGTGTCCGCCGTGCGCTCGCAGGTGCAGGGCATCGTGGACGGCCGTGCGGTGGTGGTCGATCCGGACTTCCGCGCCAAGCAGGCCGAGGTCGCGAGTTCGGTGACCCGCGATGCGACCCTGCTGGTCTCGCTCGTGTCGCTGGTGATCGCCGCCTTCCTGGTGTTCAACACGATGAACATGGCGGTGGCGTCGCGGCGGAGGTCGCTGGCGATGATCCGAGCGTTGGGGGCCAAGCGGTCTCACCTCGTCGGGGACATGCTCGGCGAGGCCGCGCTGATGGGTTTCGTCGGCGGCGTACTCGGCATCCCCCTCGGAATCCTGGCCGGGCGGGCGGTGATCAGCAGCCTGCCCGAACCCCCGGCCGATTCCGTCGGCACCGTCATCAACTATCACCTGCCCGGATACGCGCCCGCGGCGGCGGTGATCGCCTGCGTGGTCGCGTGTGTCGCGGCGACGACGCTGGCCGCGCGGGCGGTGTTCGCGGTCTCGCCGGTGGAGGCGATGGCTCCGGTCGAGGTGTCGGACTCCGCCGCGCGGCGTGGTCCCGCGGTGGTGATCGCCGCGGTGCTCGGGGTCGCCGGCCTGATCGCGTCGTGGGTGGTCGTGGCAACCGTGCCGGGCCGCCCGGCCATCGTGGCCGGCGTCTTCTATCTGGTCGGCGCGCTGCTGCTGTGCTTCGCGCTGTCGAAACCGTTGGCCTGGGCGGTGGTTCGGGTGGCGCGCTGGTTCGGTGGCCCCGGACAGCTCGCCTCGGTGAACAGCGAGCGCGCCCCGCGGCGCGCGTGGGCGACGCTGATGACGGTCGCGGTGGCCATCGCGGTCGGCATGGGGACGTCGGGAGCGCTGGACAACCTCGTCTCGTCGATGTCGAAATCGCTCGACGGACTGGGGGATCCGGACTTCTACGTGTCGTCGACGTCGGCCGCGAGCCTGCCCCTGGGTCCGATCCTGCCGCCCTCGGTGGCCGAACGCGTTGCGGCGGTTCCTGGGGTCACCGAGGTCGTCGGTGGTCAGTGGGCCGCGGTCAACATCGGCGAGAGCAAGGCGAATGTGCAAGGGCTCGAGCCGGGTTCGCGCGCACCGTTCATGCGCAAAGCGTCGCCGGAAGCGGTGGCGAGCGTCCTCGCCGGCGACGGCATCCTGATGTCGAACGTCTTGGCCCGCGCATTGGGCGTGGGCACGGGCGACACGGTGGAACTCGCGACCCCCAACGGTCCGCGGCAGACGGTCGTGCGTGACACCGTCGACTATGTCTCCCTCGACTCCGGTGTGGCGGCCATGTCGCAGGAGTTGCTGGGGGAGTGGTTCGACCGCGACGGCGACACCTACCTGCAGGTGATCATCTCGCCCGATGCCGACCCGGAGCAGGTCCGCCGGGACCTCGAGGCGCTCGTCGACGGCGTCCCGACGACGGGCAACAAGCCCATCAGTGTCTACAGCGGTGCCGAGGCCCTCGCGGCCACCCAGGCCACTGTCGAGCAGGCGGGCGCGTTCGCGGTCGCCATCCAGTGGATCGTCGCCGGTGCGGCCGCGATCGCACTGCTCAACACGCTGCTGCTGTCGGTCCTCGAACGACGCCGCGAGCTGGGCGTCCTGCGGGCGATGGGGGCCTCCCGCCGGTTCGTCTCGCGGACGGTGCTCGCCGAGGCGGGAGCGGTCGCCCTGGTCGGGTCGGTCCTCGGCGTCGTCCTCGGTGCCGCCATGCATCTGCTCAGCAACCAGATCCTGACCATCACGACGTCCCTGACGGTGCTGTACTCGCCACGGCCGTCGGCCCTGCTCTTCGTGACCATCGCCGTGGCCCTCTGCCTGATCGGTGCCTTCGTCCCCGCGGTCCGGGCCGGGCGGATGAACATCAGCGAGTCGATCCAGAACGAGTAGTCCGGTCGCGGATGCGCGATCGAACCAGGTGTGCCATGCCCCGCTCGTCAACTATTCTTGACACGACCATGATGTCAACATAACCTGACATCATGCACGACGACCACAGCACCGACACCGCACCCGACGCACCGAGCGCCGAGCTGGCCGGAGACGCCGCGAGCGGCGATCCGGCGAGGGGCCTGGCCGCGGTACGCGCCCTGCGCACCCTGGCCGACCGACTCGAGGACGTGCAGGTGGCCAACGCCCGTGCCCACGGGTGGAGCTGGCAGGCGATCGCAGAAGTGCTGCAGATCAGCCGGCAGGCCGTGCATCAGAAGCACTCACAACGTGAGGCCCGCGCGAGTGGGCCAGAAGGAGACACAGATGTTTGAGCGAATCAGTCGCGATGACAAGATGCTGCTGGCTTTCGCCACGCAGGAGGCCGGCGACCTGGGTCACCGGCAACTCGGCAACGACCACCTGATCCTGGGCATGCTCTGCAACGCCCGCAGCCCGTTGTTCGCGCTGCTGGCCGACCAGGGGCTAGCGCTGACGTCGGCCCGGGAGGTGGTTCGGAAGTATCACGACGAGCACGCGGAACGGTCCGACGCCGCGGAGACCGCCGACGACGAGTCGGCTCGCGAACGCTATGAGGAGGATCGAGAAGCCCTGCGCGGCATCGGGATCGACCTCGACAAGGTCCGGGACGCGGTGCGCGGGCGCTTC